>Ga0209637_1000604_pt1 | contig 10294 bp, 6 predicted proteins | sample OlaalgELextract3_2_FD_187379 | JGI IMG/M metagenome (GOLD analysis project Ga0209637, IMG submission 187379) | Olavius algarvensis symbiont microbial communities from Tuscany, Italy - Type G ELBA extract 3 (SPAdes) (version 2) | ecosystem: Host-associated > Annelida > Digestive system >... | reverse complement strand
GCTCTTTACTGATATCTACTAAGCCTTCGTACGACTCCACAGACGACGATGTAAAAATAACTGTACATAACAATTTGATTAATTACTACTAACTGCTACATATATAAATAATTCTGTCTTCCTTTCTCGCTTCTCTGTCTGTCTGCAGTTGCGTTATGTCAACTTCTACATTAAACGAATATGAATGAATGAATGAATGAATGAAAGGGCTAAAGATCACTTAAGGTCGTCGGAAATAAATATTGGCAATGACCACGGCAAGAAATCTATATAACAGCAGGCCCTATTGTCAGCAGTTCTAATATACTAGCCCAGTCGGTTTAAGGTGGTGGCTGTACTGTACATATGGCCGACTTTGGTCGCGTGCTAGCTTAATTGGCTTCAACTCTCGCAGGCTCAAAGTGCTACAGAGAGAGATGAGCTCACATGTAAGGGAGTTGTGACTGTCTTTTCGAAATTTTATTCTTATTCGCGTGTATTTAGTGTAACCCTGTCTGAATTCCGCCACGTTATTTGGTCTGAGAATACAGGAATGATTGTGGTTAAAATAACTTTCGATGTGCGTTTGACAAACGGACGGACGGACGGACGGGCGGACATACCACAGATCGTGCATGCGTGCAATGCGCCCGGCGGTAATAAACGCATCAGAATTTACGATAGAATCGATACGTACCATTTTATCGAGTTTCGGTTCTCTCCAGGTTGCTTGCAGCATGACTAGCGCGCTGTAGCGTTCAGTCGCAGTATCAATGAATTCGATTTTCAGGAACTTCACTAATATCATGACTCGTCGCTGTACAAACACGCGTGACTGTCTCACATACATATTCATCGATATAGATACGAATACGTGCAAAGGGATATATCAATATTACAAACGTAGATTCTAGATTCATGGATATTTATAAAACTGATAATAAAAACGGCAGATAATTAGCAAATCAAATTGATTAACGATATTTTTACGCCTACGCCAGTCAAGACTGGCCGGAGGCATAATGTTTTCTACTGGTTTTTTGTCTGTACGCGTTTATGCGGCCGAAAATCGCGATTTTGTTTCATACCCCCTGCATTCGACACCCCTGTCAGGGTGTCCCCGTCGGAATATTGCCATACCGTTTGGTGTGGAAAGACTAGAATAGTGTGGATACCCGATGATGTAAAAAGTTTGATTATACGTTTAGCCGTATCGACAGACCGGCGTGTGATGGACGGAAAGACGGACAGACACCGACGGACGGACGGACGGACGTCTTGCGACAGCATAGTCCGCGCTATGCAATATGCGCGGTGAAAACGTAATTGGCTCCGGTTGTCATAGCCGGTGGAGGCATAAAAACAAAGCGATGAGCATGAAAAAATCCACAAACAGTCCAAAAATCTGTGATGCCAATCAGAGGGGTAAGTTCGTAACAGAAATCTGGTCCACCAAATATTTCTCGTACCGATCGGACTGTTTTTACCGATTTTTCGATCTTTTCTCTATCGTCGTGTGGGTTTCATTTTCGTCTTTTAATTCTTTATTTTTAGTTCTGTCGGTGGACTCAACTGGCAACCCGTCGCCTGTCGCAAGTTAATATTGTGCAGTCGTATAGTGCCAACGAAGTGTACCAAATGTGGATGACGAGAGCGGGGATGATGAGAGAGATGGTGGATGAGGAGGTGAATCGAGACAAAAATGGTGAGGAATGTTCGGTTAGCAGAAGTTTGTAGTCTCAACTTACAATGCGTAAATCTGAGTCGTCCTGCTGGAACTGTACTTTTGTGTCCTTGGACTCGGCAGCGTTGCTGTGACGCTCGGTCCTTTCGTCGTTGTCGACATCTGACGACAGATTGCCTCGGCGTTCGCTGATATTATTGACAGTCGGTTCCACGTAACGACCGGTCACGTTTTCGCGTAGTATTAATGACTCTTGTCGAGCTGAATCTGCGTCGTAAATGACCTCGTTGTCGTCAGCAGCGACGTTATCTGGTTTCATGGCAGTTCGAATGTCATCTTTGGGAACAGAAGCGGAGATATCGTTCACCGAAGGGAGATCTTTGGACGTCCTGGATCCGGACGACTTTCTGGCGGTGTCTCTTGTGGCAGATTGCTCGCTGGAAGAAGGGGAGTTGACGGACGGTAGTGTTGAAAGTTGGGCGACCAGCAGACGTTCTGTCAACGTCAACGACGATAAGGTCAGCTGCTTCTCGGCGGCTCGCTTCAGTAGCTCAGTGGCTTTGATAAGATGTTGCTGCTGCTGCTGTTGAGGATTATGATCATGATGTGTTCCAGGTCGAGCAGTATCCGCAGTCGATGCCCCTCTCGGCGACTTCCGCTGACTACCCTGTTCCTCCACCGCTGCCGCCTTCTTACGGCTATCATCGGTAACAGCGGTCAAGGCCGCCGTGGCCCGTGACAACCCTGTCGATCCACGTCCGGTTTCGTTTTCCGCCTTTGATGATGACGCCATTTTAACAGCTGCTGACTCCTTTCGGTCTTCGTCCGTCAACCGACGCCTGTGACTATACATATAATAAATACTGTAGCTAACCGAATTGCATTGAAAACATCATCAAATAATAGCATGATGTCACTCATAATAGGCCTACAATTAAGTAAGTAAGTAAGTAAGTAAGTAAGGAAATTTCTATGCTGCGCGCTTTAAAGCTATCACAAGGCGCCGTGGTATTATTCCGAAATTCTGAAAAAAACATGCTTCTACAGGCAAAATTTCACTAAAATCGGCCCATCGGCTGCTGAGTTATGGTTAAAAACGATTTTCAATATGGCGGTCGTCCGCCATTTTTGAATTTTCACAATTTTTAACGCGCGTCACCACACTGACGCGCGATATTGATATAGCAATCCTGTCTGTCCGTCCATTTGTCCGTCTGTCCATCCGTGACGTTCCGGTATCAGATGAAAACGGCTTAACATATTGTCATTTTCACCATAAGTTTAGCCCAATCATTCTCGTTTTATCTGCATCAAACATCTTCATGAAATTCCAACGGGGTCACTTCCTGCGGGGGCGCTAAATACAGATGGGGTATAAAAATTTAGCGATTTTCTACCAATAAGTCGCTATATGTCGCAGACGATACAAGATAGCGCCATAGTTACTACAGAAGGTGAATAGAAAACTGCACCCAAGCTTTCGAATGGCACCAGTTTCAATGACTTTGAGTGACCTCAAAGCCAGATTTCAAGGTCACGATATTATTCAACGTCAAATAACTCGCAAACGGTACAAGATACAGCTATAGTTACAATGGCGGACTAATAAAAAGTCATACGTGGTCTGTCGAACTGCGCCATTTTCAATGACCTTGAACGACCCCAAACCCAGATTTCAAGGTCGGACTATTATTTGACGCTGAATATCTCCGTAATGGATAAAGATACGGCCATAGTTACTATGGAAGGTGAATAGGAAATAGTACCCAAGTCTTCAAATGGTACCATTTCAATGACCTTGAGTGACCTCTAACCCACATTTCAAGGTCACGATAATATTCAACGTCAAATAACGACTACTACTAAGTCGTGTATGATCTATCCAATGGTTCCGTTTACAGTGACCTGGAGTGACCGTTAACCTAGATTTCAAGGTCACGGTGTAATATTTAGGCGTATAATGCCGTCAATGTATTGTGTGCGCAGCTGACGCGCGATTTGTTTGCGATAACTAAGTTCTTGTTATATTTGGTCACATGACTGTCATCGAGTTCCAAATCTGCTGTCGTGTATACCAAATTTCATCAGAATCGGATGATTTTTCGTTGACTTATGACGATTTCCAAGATGGTGGCTGTCCGCCATCTTGAATTTTCGAAACTGAGAGTTTATGTCATGCGACCTCTAATACCGTGCTATTCTGCTTCCCTGTGCAGAATTTCACTATAATCAGACAATCGGCTGCTTAGTTAAGATGAAAAACGATTTTAAAGATGGCAGCCGTCCTCCACCTTGAATTTTAGGTGTCCAAAATGTGTTCTTTGAAAAGCCATTGTAGGACTTCCTGTCGGTCGTCACTAGATACCATAGCTGTAAATTACTTAGTTTTGGGGAAAATCGCGTTTTTGTGCACGCATTTTGGCGACAGAGAAACAGACAAACGAACGGACGAACAAACAGATGGACAGAACCAGCGCGTAAAGTCGTTTTCAGTGTCACGAGTGGCGCCTTAATAATCGATTTCGAATTGATATCCCATCACTAACGGTAGCTAGTATTACCTTTCTGAAACAGACACTAGCAGCTGCTCACATAAGATACACGAATCAGTCAAAATCTCTGGTCTCCTTGTAATTTCAGATTTTGGCAAATTTTGATTCTGAGTCTTGTATCACCTCATCACATCGTGTAAGTTTCCAGAGTGTGGTATTTTGTAGGGGCACATAATTCAGCAACTTTCAAGACTCTGTGGCAATCCGTTGATCAGTTATTGTAAACCGGACGTCAGTAAAAGTATTGTTACAGCAATACGATTTACCGTTTGAGATCACATTATTATTAAATGCTCGTGAATAAATAAAAAGTATGAAGTAAACCACTTTCTGAAGATGTTTCCTGACAGAGGATAGAGTTTTAAATTGGTTAAAACGTTTAACGGAGAAAGTGACAGCAGCTGACATCACTGACTCGTGTTCGGGTTGTGGTCGACCACACAATGCCCATCCAAAGATTAACAAAGTTAAAGATTTCGCACTGACATTTTGATCAGTGTCTCTATACCCCATCAAGACTTCATCTTCTGTCAACAACATCTTGAGCAAGAGTTTTTCTACGTATTTTTTCATTCGCATCCATTTAATATGTTTATCGTCGATGGTAAATGTCATTGCTGTAATGACACTTTTACTGACGTCCGGTTTACATCGCTGCTAGCAAATGTGTGCGTGCATGTTTATGTTCTGTGTGTTTTTTATTACGTGTCCGTGTTTGTGAATGTTTGTATTTAATTTTAATTTTTCGAAAGGTGAATAAAGTTGTATATTTAAGAAGAATGCAAATTATTTTTATGCTATTAGAATCAACAGCCTTCTTACACCATACTGCTTTGACAGAGATTTTTAATTAGAATCGCATATTTCTGTGAAAGTTTCTTGATATTGTTTAAGTTTTACTGATATTTACGTCTTGACAGTTTCCCAAGATAAAGTAGTCACATGTTTTTGGAACACTGTGTGTATACACTGTGTTCAGTAAAAAACAGCCACTTTTGTTAGGTATCGACAGTTTCCCAAATTAAAGTAGCGGTACGAAACAGGTGAGGTGATAGGGAACTAAAATTATCTGTCGATGGCTTATAGTCTTAGTAAGAAGTGTGCCAAAAATCTTCGTAAACGGACAGTCTAGTTCAAATTATCATCGAAAACGTGGTCACGTCTTTGGAACACAGTGTATACACAACTAGAAATCAATATGCATCACCTCCATGCAATACCAGCAGGCCCCTTGAGCGATTCTGGCAAAATTTTGTGTCGTTGATGGATTCCTAAGTCTTCCATTCTCTTAAATAAATTTTAACATTATCGGTATAGAAATATGGGCCTAAGTAGCTAAAAATCTCCAAAAATTTCGAATTTTTGGTAAAACTTTCCCCCAAGGGACAAATCCCTCTGAGCAATTTTTACAAAATTAAGGGCGTGGGAGACGTCAAATTTCATCATTGTGATTCTTAAAATCGCCGAAATTGGTAATTTTTGGTATAAATTTTCCCAAAAGGAGTATACCCCCTTACGCGATTTTTTTACAAACTTTGGCTTGGGGAGGGTCTCCCAGGTTTGCACCCTCACACCAAATTAAACCGCAGCGACTTTAAAAATGTGAGCTCACAGCCACCTAAATCGCAAAAATTGGTAATTTTTGGTATATATTTTCCCCAAAGGGGTATGTACCCTTAAGCAATTTTTTTATACAAAATTTGGCATGGGGAGGGTCTCCCACGTCCCCACAATCACGCTAACCTTCACTTTTGTGGCTTTACAAATGTAGCCTTTCGGCCGCCAAAATCGCCAAAAATTGCAATTTTTGGTATAAATTTGCCCCTAAGGAAAAATCCAGAAGGTCCATAGAGGAAGTTGAATATAGGTACACAACTAGAAACCTTCCTCTATGTCTACCATAATACCATAATTGTTTTGAAGTTACATTGCTTCATAGCGTTTCCGTTATCACAAACTTCGTAATTCCAAAGCGTGACAAACAGACAGACAAAAAACATCACTATTTTCGTCTACAGCCGGCGCAACCCACGATCCCCACCATACTTGGGCTATTGAAAATTTGAGGGAAAATGCCCCCACCCCGGGAAAATGCTTATAACTTGGTTGTTTGTCCCCCGAAAGCAACCAAAATTAAAAACTTAAAATCCACCTAGAGACGCGTACAAAATCTGAGAATGTCGTAAAAATTGGGCAAACGAGTGACCACTGAAGGGCAAATTTATGGCCAAAATGCGGAATTTTGACAGTTTGGGGGGCTGTATTCCCATATTTCTGCCCCGATACATGTGAAATTTGGCTCCCCCGTGCCAAATTTTACGTTTGTCGCAGCAACGTGTCGCCCCTGCGGAGCAAAAAAAAAACATTTTTGGACCACTGAGTAATAATAATACCAGCATGGCTGCGCTACGTGCAGGCCTGCTTGTAAAAAGACCTTTCGTTCTTGAGATTTATGGTGAAACTGGACAAAAGCGGCAGCTATATAGAGCCATGTCTATAACAGTTCACATACGACTTCGATGTATAGTCTATGGTTACATGCCGTGATAAGTCAGTCAGATGTTGAGGCGTGAGCGAACAATTTGCCCGATTCGACGACGACGCAGGTGGCGATGTGGTGGCGAAAACGTGAGCACACGCGCAATTCGAAGCCTCGAGACCATCTCTGATTACGGATTCTCTGACGTCATACGTCACCGGCCGCGACAGATTAGCCCCGTTTGTCACCTACGTCGGAATATCAGAACAAGTCATTTTCACACTCATACGCTATATAAATGCGATTGGCTTGCGTTTTTTGCATGCGATGCGAGACTGCGAATGATATCAGAGAATTCTGTCACAAAAATTACGAAATAATGTCGGGAATAGAAAAGCCTATAGGCCTATTATTGTTTGTGGAACGACGAGCATCGCTTCTGTACCGTTCTTTGGGTTTGTGCATGACAATTACGTCTTAGGGATAAGCGATTGTGAATATGACATGCATATATTCACGCATAAGTTTTAAAAAGAGTTTTCACGAGTCAAGTCGACAATTCAACGTCGTTATCGTACGTTAGCGTCTGTGCCCGCATCATTGGTGAGAACTAACATAAAGTCAAACATGCAAGTTTGACTGGCTCTGACAGATCTTTCTCCGTTTCCGGCCAATTCGGCTGCCCATGTCCAAGCGATGATTTCATAACATAGTTAGGTAAACTATTCCATATGTGTACAATTATAGCAAACAACGACGATTATTTTTTTATCTCACGATGAACGCTGTGATTTAAAAGTTTAAAGTTACTGCTTTTCCGCCTTAAGGGCCAGACGTTGTTTGCCGACGTCGATCCGTCTGTCGTCTGTCGTCTGTTGTCCGTCCCGTGGTCACATTTCGGAAACTAAGCAAAATAGACCCATAGTTACTATGGAACACTATTATGAAGCTGGTACGGCTGATTCTGTTGTCGCATTCAGATCCCCCATACGCCGCCCCGCGAATATATTCTGCTTTCAGATAAAAAGATTTTCAAATATTAATATGGCTTCCTGTTCGACTTCGGCGTCAGACCACAACTGTTGTCAACCGATCATATCATCCCATCGTCTCATCGCGGGTGTTGAATTGCAGATCGTGTCGTCAGCTCTGTTATAGTCAATGGGTGCTGGTTCTTTCAACTCAGCTCAATTTATTTGTAAAAAAAACACAAGACAACAAGGCTGAATTTCAGCACTTACTCCTACTCTAAAAAGAAGCACAAATGACTAACAAAAAATTATAGCAAAAGAACTAACAAGAACTTAGTTATCGCAAACAGATCGCGCGTCAGCTGCGCACACAATACATTGAGGACATCTATAAAAATAACTATTACGCCATGACCTTGAAATCTATAGGTTAAGGGTCACTCAAGGTCACTGGAATCAGAACCATTAGATAGTCGAACGACGACATGTTCGCTGCACGCTCGGCCGTCGGGCGTTCCTCGTCGCCGGTCCGATGGCCTGGAATGCGCTGTCTGACGACCTCCGAGACCCGTCGCTCAGTGCCGACAATTTCAGAAAGACGCTAAAGAGTAAAGACGCATCTGTTTCGGAATAAACTTGGACACTTAGCGCATTAGAGGCGTTGCGTAATGAGCTATATAAATTTAAGACTTACTTACTTACTTGCTATAGATCACACACGACCTACAGTTAGTCGAGTTATTTGACGTTGAATATTATAGTAACCTTGAAATGTGGGTTAGAGGTCACTCAAGGTCATTAAAAGCGGTACCATTCGAAAGCTTGGGTACGGTTTCCTATTCGCCTTCCATAGTAACTATGGCCGTATCTTTAGCCATTTCGAAGATATTCAGCGTCAAAGAATATCCTGACCTTGAAAATGGTGTCGTTCGATAGACCATGTATGACTTTAGCCTATATTAGTCCGCCATTGTAACTATAGATCTATCTTGTACCATTTGCGAGTTATTTCACCGTTTTTTTCACGTTGAATAATACCGTGACCTTGAATCTGGCTTACAGGTCACTCAAGGTCATTGAAACCCGTGCCATTCAAAAGCTTGGGTGCGGTTTCCTATTCGCCTTTTATAGTAACTATAGCCGTATCTGCAGCCGTTTGTGAGATATTTAGCATCAAAAAGTGGTGTAACCTTCAAGGTCATTAAAAATGGCACTTAGATGGATCGCATACGAGTTCTAATTCACCTTCTATAGTAACTATGGCGCTATCTTGTATCGATTACGAAATTATAGCGACTTATTGGTAGAAAATCGTGAAAAGTTTATACTCCACCTGTATTTAGCGCCGCCGCAGGGGGTGACCCCGTCCGAATTTCCTGAAGACATTTGATGCTGATAAAACTAGAATGATTGGGCTACCGTACGGTGAAAAAAACTATGACAATATGTTAAACCGTTTTCATCTAATACTAGAACTTCACGGACAGACAGACAGACGGACGGACAGACAGAATTGCTATATCAATACCGCGCGTCAGTGTGCTGATGCGCGATAAAAACTCGACGTCTACGCCGACAGTACAGTCATTTGTCAACCTAACACCTTAGTTTGGTCGTTCCCCGTGTCTCAAGCGGAAAATTATATTAATAGAAAATCGCAAAATGTTTATACCCCACCTGTATTTAGCGCCCCCGCAGGGGATGACCCCGTCGGAATTTCGTGAAGATGTTTGATGCTGATAAAACTACACTGTTTCCAAAAAACATGTGACTACGTTTTTAACGATAAGTTGAACTAAAATTGGTCGTTTACAACAATTTTTTGCACACTTATTACCAAGAGTATAAGCCATCGACAGGTTTTTTTTTTATTTTCCCACCTCGCCTATTTCGTGCATCCACTTTACCTTGCGAAACTGTCAAGACCTAAATATCAGTGAAAATTAAACAAAATCATGAAGATTTCACAGGAAGACGCGATTCTGGTTAAAAAAATCGATATCTGTCAAAGCAGTACGGTATGGTGCAAGGAGACTGTTGAGTGAATTGCCTGACAAAGGTTGGAAACTTGGAAGCATCAACAGTCTGCTGAAGAGAATCCGCAGGACGGGTCCAATTGTCCGGCAACCAGGCAGTAGTAGACCGCGTTCGTCACATAGCAGTGGAGGACCTTGTGCTCAGTCAGGAGAGAAGCCAAAAAGGCATCGATCAGCTCGTGAGATTTCGCATGAAACTGCCATTCTCCGTTCAAGTGTGCACAGGATAATTCACCGTGATCTCCAGCCCAAATGCTTCAAATGACGTCATGCTCAGCTGATGTCTGCAGCCAATCCCATCTCCCGTCTTACTTGCTGATAAACAATCTTATCGTCTGCAATAAATCTTGTTATTGTTCTATTATAAACTGTAAGTTGAATAATAAGTAAATAAAATAATATGGCGACAGTTTTGCAGTTAATATCCTAGTACTATAGCATTGTAAAATCAGCAACTTGAGGCAAAATTCATGATATTTAGGTCTCAACAATTTCCCAAGGTAAAGTAGCTGCACTAAATAGGTGAGGTGGGAAACTAAAAATATCTGTCGATATTATATACTCCTGTTAATATGTGTGCCAAAAATCTTTGT
>Ga0209637_1000603_pt1 | contig 10298 bp, 10 predicted proteins | sample OlaalgELextract3_2_FD_187379 | JGI IMG/M metagenome (GOLD analysis project Ga0209637, IMG submission 187379) | Olavius algarvensis symbiont microbial communities from Tuscany, Italy - Type G ELBA extract 3 (SPAdes) (version 2) | ecosystem: Host-associated > Annelida > Digestive system >... | reverse complement strand
CCGAGCCGCAGATACCGGCCGAATGCACCCGCACCAGTGCCTCACCATCAGCACACACCGGCGAGTCGATTTCTTCTGTTTTTAGAATTCCCGGATTCAGATAACGCAATGCTTTCATAGATAGTTTCCTGTTTGTGTGATCAAATTAATTGGAAAATAATAAAATCTAACTCTGTGACCTCAGCCTGCTCTAGCGAAGCGGGCGAGAGATATCAAAAGCCACGACCCTACCCGCATGGCCTATGTCGGGCCGTCCCGCATTGCGAGAAAGTTAAGGGGGGGTGGTTTAACATTAAACCCGCTAATAGCGTTGCTACCACCTATTTGCCCAGTTCTGCGGCAATTCACCCGAAAGCACACGTTTAACTTCCAGGGCCGCCCCGGTTTGCAAGTCCCGGGTGGATTCTTTCGAATACCACGCCAGATGCGGGGTCAGGATCGCATTTGGAATGGACACCAGCGGATGATCCGTCGGCAGGGGTTCCTCCTCAAAGACATCGATGCCGGCGGCAAAAATTTCACCTTCCGCGAGAGCCTTTGCCAGGGCCACCGTGTCGATGATGGCGCCGCGGGAGGTGTTCACGATAACGGCGGTCGATTTCATTTTTTTCAAAGCCGGTGCATCAATGATGTGGCGGGTTTCCGGCGTAAGCGGCGCATGAACGGAAATATAATCAGCCTCCACCAGCAGGGTGTCAAGATCGACCTTCTCCGCACCGGTTTTCGTGATGGTAGCGGCATCAACAAATGGATCATATACCAAAACACGGGCAGGTAGAAATCCCTGCCATTTGCGCTGAAACACCCGGGCGATTTTACCGTATCCGAAAATCCCTAAATTTCTCCCGGTGGTGCGATGAATTTCGCATACGATATCGGTTTCGAAAATACCGTTGCGAACATTTTTATCCCGCAGCGGCAGGGTTCGTATGCAGGCCAGCAATAGCGCCATGGCATGATCGGAAACGTCCTCATTACCGTAGTTGGGTACAATGCAGGCATAAATTTTGCGTTTGCGCGCGGTTTCCAGGTCAACGTTGTCAACCCCAACTCCATAGCGGGCAATTACCTTCAACTTGCCGAGTGACTCGATAACCCGACCGGTCACCGGACCTTCGCGAACCAGGATGGCGTCTGCGTCCTGTGCAGTTGATATAACCAGGTCTTCAGTATCACAGTCTTTTTCGGCCACGATAATTTCGGCACCTGCCGGTTCCAGCAACTCCCGCTCGATATCGTATGATTCGTAACCCGGATTAATGATGACGACTTTGAATTCCGCCATAAGTTTGTCTTTCTTACATTATGTATTTTTATTTACGATCGATCAGGGTTATATATTTTGTTGAAAAACTATTCAAGGTTTACTTTTTCTTTTGTTGACAGACAGATATGAAAATGCTTGATTGAACGTTCGAAGAAAGCCCACCCCTCTAGCCGGGAGGAACCATGCGGATTGCGGATATTCAGACTGCGGTTATTGCGGCCAACTATGATTGGACGTTGAATAAATAACGACCTTTACCCGATAACCAATAACTGATAATTAATAACTAAAAACTGCCGATTGTTTTTAACGCAACTGGCGTATGCAGTAAGGGATCAAAAATGCTGAAATTAAAACGCTCGCTTTGCACTGAATGTCAAATTTGCATGGCCATCTGCTCATGGACCCACTTTGGCGAGAATACCACCAAACGAGCCCGCATTAATGTGACAGCGGACTGGCCCAAAGTGCCGATGATCAGAGTGTGTCTGGCCTGTAAAGACCGCGAATGTGTCGCAGCCTGCCCGCACGACGCATTGAGCTGGCAAAATTGGATTCAGCTGGATAAGAACCAATGTGATGGATGCGCTGTTTGTGTCGACGCCTGCCCGGTCAATGGTATCCGCATCGATACCAAAACCGGGTTTCCCCTGATCTGCGACACGTGTGGCGGCCAGTATCAATGTGTACAGTGGTGTCCCACAAAAGCTGTACAAAAAAAGGAATGAGGATCTATGAATACCTGGCACGGATATACTGGAAAAATATTGGATGTGGACCTGACCTCAGCCGTCGTATCGGAAGCCGAATTGGATCGTTCCCTGGCAGCAGATTACATGGGGGGCAAAGGCTTTGGTGCAAAAATTCTTTATGATCAATTACCGACCGGGTGCGAACCGCTTTCAGCGGATAACATCCTGGTTTTTGCCACCGGACCCCTCACCGGCACCTTCGCTCCCTCCAGCGGGCGTTTTGAAGTCTGTACGAAAAGCCCGGCCACCGGTTTGTGGCTGGATTCCAATTGCGGCGGCTACTTTGGACCGGAATTGAAATTTGCCGGTTATGATATGGTTATTATCAGGGGCAAAGCCGCCAAGCCGATGCTCCTGGTCATCGATGATAATAAATTCGAACTAAAGCCGGCCGACGACCTCTGGGGAGCGGACGCCATAGCTACCCACCGCCAAATAAAAGATTCTTTCGGCAGGGACTTTAAAGTAGCCTGTATCGGGCCGGCCGGCGAAAAAGGCGTGCTTTTTGCCGCAATCATTTCCGAGTATCGTGCGTTGGGCAGAGGTGGTGCCGGTGCGGTGATGGGATCAAAAAATCTCAAAGCGATCGCCGTCCGCGGTAACGGGAGCATCCCCCTATTCGATCCGGATACGTTCATGAAAACCTGCCGTGAATCCTTCAATGAACTCGCCAACAGTCCGGATACCGGCGGCGGCCGTCAAAAATACGGGACCAATGTCATTTTATCTTTAATGGATGAGGTCGGGCTTCACCCGGTACGAAATTTTCAAAAAGGCAAGTTTGACGGTGCCGCCAGTGTCAATGAAGAAGCGATTGAAGCGCATTATGTCAGAAACAAGGCCTGTTTCGGATGTCCGATCTACTGCAGCAAAATTGCCGAAGTAAAGGAAGGCAAGTACAAGGGCAGTTTCACCGAAGGCCCTGAATATGAAAATGTGTGGTCCTTTGGCGCCAACTGCGAAAATGTTGATGTGGGCGCCATCATCCAGGCTGAATATCTTTGCGATTACTACGGTCTGGATGCAATCACGGCCGGCAACGTCATCGGCTTTCTAATGGAGTGTGTTGCAAAAGGATTGTTGCCGGAAACCGACATCGGTTTTCCGATGGCCTTCGGCAATGATGAGTCCATCATCAACGCCATCCACCTGATCGGCAAGGGTCAGGGACCCGGAAAGTTATGGGGCCAGGGGGTAAAAAAACTTGCTGAACAGATTGAGGGAGCTCAAGATTTGGCCATGCATGTCAAAGGGCTTGAGCTGCCCGCTTATGATCCACGGGGATCTGCCGGCATGGCTTTGGCCTATGCCACCAGTGATCGGGGCGGCTGTCATTTACGCTCCTGGCCTATCGGGGACGAACTCCTGGCGACCGAGGGTCGCATGGATCTGGTTTCCCTGGAATTCAAAGCGGAACTGGTTAAAACCCAGCAGGATCTGTTCTGCATGGTAAACTGCAGTGGTATGTGCCTGTTTGCGACATTTGCGGTAAATTTAAAACAGATTACGCCATTTCTGCATGCCGCCACCGGCCTAGAAGTATATTCATCCTCCGAGGAGGTCATGAAAATCGGAGAACGGGTTAACAATCTGGTCAGGCTTTTTAATATACGAGAGGGTCTCACCAGGGATTTGGATACGCTGCCCAAACGCTTTTTCAACGAACCGCTCAAAGAAGGGCCCAGCCGCAATCGCGTGGTTGAACTGGATCAATTGATGGACGAATATTATATGGTTCGCGGATGGGATAAGGAAGGCGCTCCCGGAAAAGAAAAATTAAGGGCGTTAGGAATTTAATTATTTCGAGTATTCACAACTTACAACTGACAACCAAACACTTTTGAGTTATTGGTTAATTGTTATCATAATGGGGAGGTCCAACATGTTTAAACCAGAAGGCGTCTATGTCGCCATGCTGACACCATTTGATGAGGATGGCGCGATAAATGAGGGGGAATTACGGCGAATCGTTGATTTCCAGATCGAAGGGGGGGTGCACGGCCTGTTTCCCATCAGCTCGGTGGGAGAGTTCATCCATATGAGCCGGGAAGAAAAGGTGCGTATGATGGAAATTTTGGTCGATCAAAATAAAGGTCGCGTTAAGATCACGCCGGGTGTCGGGAGCAGCCTGCCGGCCGAATCGATTTTTCTGGCTCAAAAAGCCAGGGAGCTCGGCTGTGATGGTGTCGTTGTGGCCCCGCCCTATTTTTATCAGTTATCCCAGGAAAATATTGAAGCGTATTTTGAAACCATTGCAGATGCTGTGGATATACCGAACATACTCTATAATATTCCACTGTTTACGCAGCCCGTTTCTTATGATGTCGTCAAGCGTCTTGCGCGGCACGAAAACGTGGTCGGGATGAAAGACAGCAGCGGCAGCATGGTGGACTTCATGCATTTTATGGACAAAATCAAAATTGCCGGTGAAGATATCCATGTTCTGACCGGGCGCGAAGAGACCCTTTTTCCCTGTCTGATGGTCGGCGGAAAAGGTTGTATGACGGCCACTGCCGGCATTCTGCCTGAAATCATGGTGGACCTTTATGATGCCTGGATAAACCAAAACTATGCGGCAGCAAAGGCACTGCAGGAATCGATCCTGCTCATCTTACGAACCATGTTTTCGCTGCCCTTTCCCCTGGGATTTAAATATGCCATGGAATTGAGAGGATTTAAAATGGGGCCGCCCAAACAGCCTCTATCGGATGCCGAACGGTTCAATTACCGCAACACCAAAATCAGAATCGAAAAGATAATGATCCCGATATTGGAGCAGCTCAGGAAGGATCAAAAGGCAAGCGCGTAGGTTTACCCCGATCATTACAATATGGGCGGTTAATCCTGAATTTCGGGGTAAAGCTTTTCGATGCATTCCGGGCAAATGCCGTGGGTGAATTCGGCTTCGGAATGATCCTGAATGTAACCTTCAAGTCGATTCCAATAGCCTTTATCATCGCGGATTTTTTTGCAATTCGCGCAGATGGGCAGCAAACCGCCTAATGTATTGACCCTGGCAATGGTTTGCTTGAGCTCCGTGATATCCAATCCGACTTTCCAGCTTTTCCAGCCCAGAATTGGAAAGTAGCCGGATATATTTGACCAGGCAATCGTTTTTTCCGTTCCGTCATTGCTGAGAAACTTCCATTCTCTCTGCCCCGCTGTATCAAGGGTCGCATCATCTGAATTGTCTGGTATCAACAACTCAAAAACCTGTGGATTATGCCGGATTTCGGATGCACTGTAACCGCTGACTCTCTCAAATTCTTTGTTGTAAAATACAAGATAACCGTCATCGTCGATCGCAAGGATAATCACCGGCATCTCCCTTAACACCGACTTGAGCGTCTCTTTGCTTTTGCTCAAAGATTCTTCAGCTGCCCTGCGTTTCCGGATTTCCTGCTCAAGTTGCCCTTCTGCTTTCGTGAGTCGCTCTTGCAGTTCTTTAATTTCTAGTTCCATGGGTCCCTTTCGAATTTATGGACGTCCCCTAAATTTCTTATGCTGGATAAATTCGGCAGCATCGAGGCCGTCATCACCGCAAGCCGGCATGAATTGCAGGCTGTGGAAGGCATCGGCGATATTATCGCCGATGGAATTAGATCGACGGTCAAAGAGCAGATAAGCTGCTACGGATTTGATGAAGATATCCCAATCTGAGTAGAGGTGTGGTGCTTTTTGTGGTCCCTCGCCCTATTAAGCCGCATGAAAGAAATGAATAGTGGTATGTTGATATAGTGAGTTTGAGAAGCGGATCTTCTTCCTTTTAAACCATGAACTAATAACAAACAACTCCCAATTTATTTTCAACTCAATTGAGGCTTTAATTTGGCACCCTGTAAACCATGGAATTAATGTTCATGCCCGCTCCCACCGATGCAAAAACAACAATGTCTCCCGGGTGCAGTCTGTGATGATCGAGATTTCCCCGTTGCATGAGGTCCAGCATGGTCGGCAGGGTGGCTACCGAGCTGTTGCCAAGCCAGGAAATGGTCATCGGCATAATATCATCCGGTATCTCTTTAATATCATAGAGTTTAAACAACCTGGCTAAAATGGCTTCATCCATTTTCTGGTTGGCCTGGTGGATCAGAACCTTTTTGACGTCTGATAAAGTCAATCCCGCCTTATCAAGGCTCTGTTTTACAACGTCCGGGACTTTTCGCACAGCATATTTATAGATATCGTGTCCGCGCATTTTTATGTACAATTCACCGCCCTTACGGTCGGGGTTGTATGATTCACCGAGATCTAATAAAAAGGCATCGTTGAACGTATCAGATCGTGTGACATGCGACAAAATACCGGCATCGCTTTCGGTGGATTCGATCACCGTCGCTCCGGCACCGTCGGCATATATCATGCCGTCAACATCATGGGGATCCGAGACCCTCGATAAAATCTCGGCGCCGATAACCATTACTTTCTTTGCATCCCCGGATCTAATATAATAATCGGCTGTGATCGCCCCATGCAGCCATCCCGGACAGCCAAAGGGTATATCATAAGCCACGGTATAAGGATTTTTTATTTTCAGCTGATGCTTTACCCGGGCCGCAATGGTTGGAACCATATCGGTTTTGATGTTGTCGGCCCGAACATCACCAAGGTTTTGAGCAACGATAATGAAGTCCAGGCTTTCACGATCGGTACCATCCAGGGCCTGCTCCGCCGCCATAGAGGCAATATCCGATGTATTCAGATCATCTTCAACATAGCGCCGTTCACGGATACAGGTAATTTCCTGCAGCTTGTTGACGATGTCAACATTTGACTTGGTAAGTTTCGTTCCATCAGCAGCAAAAAACTCATTGGCAAGAAACTGCTCGTTATCAACTGTTACTGAAGGAATATAGCTTCCGGTTCTGGTGATAATTGAATTAAACATAACAGGTTAAAGATAATCAACAAGCTTGAAATTTCAATGACCGGCCCGATTTTTTGTGCGAAACAATCAATATATTTAAGAATACTGCCGATTATACCGATACAAAAAGGATATGATGAAAAAAAATATCAAATGGCTTATCGCTGAAATCGATCTTTGGCTAAATGAGGGACTGATCGCCGCTGATCAAGCAGAGAATATAAAACGCCGTTATCAGTTGCCGGAGCAGGGTCCGGCCTGGGGCCGAATTATCTTTTTTAGCATCGGGGCAGTCCTCTTTGGTCTAGGCGTGATTCTGCTTTTTGCCTACAACTGGGAAAAAATGCACAAGTTTGCCAAACTTGCCGTCATTGTTCTGGCCTTGCTGACGGCTCACGGCACTGGATTTTGGCTGCGGCAGCCGGCCGGCCGCTACCATACAGCCGGTGAAGGTTTGCATTTAGCCGGTACGATGCTTTTCGGCGCCGGTATCTGGCTGGTAGCTCAAGTATATCACATTGACGAACACTATCCCAACGCCTTTTTTATCTGGGGCTTTGGGGCGATATCCATGGCCTGGGCCCTGCCCTCCATTTCACATGCCATCCTGGCTACTGTTCTTCTGGTGCTGTGGAACGGTTTTGAAGCTTTCGATTTTAAAAACCCTCATCTGTTGTCGCCGTTTATCATTTTCGGAGGTCTATTGCCCCTGGCCTGGGTTGGCCGGTCGCGGGTGCTGCTGGCGACCACCATCGGGGCTTTCATGCTGATGCTTGCTTTTTCCGTCGCCACAGTGGGCGGTGAGCTGGCTTTTTTACTGGTTTTCCTCAGCGCCTGTATCCTGATTGCCACCGGCTTGCTGGTCCGCCGCAAGGGTGATTTCCCGGGCAGCGGTCCGGTATTTTCCTTTATCGGATATTCGGTCTACCTGGTCATATTGTTCATATTGAGCTTTTTTCATCACGGCCAGGGCCTGTTCACGGTACCCTTTGACAACCTCCAGGCCGCAATTTATTATTTCAGTTTTTCCACGGCCGCCATTGGATTATTGATCTGGGCATTCTGGCCGGCTTTTCAACGCCCCCCAAATGCCCCGGCCGGTTTTCGCATCGATTACTATGCCGTGCTGATCACCCTGCTCCTGGTTGTCCTCAATACACTGGGCGTGATGGGTTTGAAAGGCTGGGCGGGAGCGGCTGTTTTCAATATTATTTTTCTGTTTCACAGCATCATGCTGATCGTAACGGGCTGCAAAAATCTCGACATAAAATCCACCACCACCGGATGTCTGCTGGTGGCCTTCATTTCGCTGGCCCGCTACACGGATCTTTTTGTCAGCCTGCTGGCAAGATCATCGGTCTTTTTATTGATGGGGGCAGCGCTTTTTGCCGTGGGATTATATTATTCGCGCACGAAAAAACAGCAGCAGGAAAGTGCAGCATGAGAAATACAATTATAGTTATAGCCGTTTTACTGCAAATTATGGTTCTGGGCTATATGGCCGGCGAGCGCGAGCACATTTTACGCTACGGCAAAATCATTTATCTGCGAACCGCCCCGATCGATCCGCGCGATCTGTTCAGGGGCGATTATGTGCGCCTGAATTACGAAATATCAAATATTCCTGCCCGTAATCTGCCCCGGGGCGATGCCACCGGGGTAACCAAGGGCGAAAAGGTCTATGTAAACCTGAAAGAATATTCGAATGGCCTGTATGAGCTCGATCATGTCAGTATAAAGGAGCCGCCAACCGGCATTTATCTGGTCGGTCGCAGTCCATATGATTATCGCCACCGGCTGCTCGGCCACCCAATGAGGCTGAATTACGGCATCGAAGCCTATTTTGTCCAGCAAGGCAAAGGCCGCCGGATCGAACAGCGTCTGGGCAGCCGAAATCAACTCCAGATTCCACTGGAAATGCAAATTGCAGTGGGCCGCAATGGTAAGGCCGTCATCAAAGGTCACCGTTGGAGCCCCATCGGAATGGGCCTCCAGGTAATGCGAACGCCTCCGGCAACTCCTCAAGTGCCGGCAGAACCGTTAAGTGCAAAGGTTGCGTTGACTATGGCCAATGCCTCTAATGCCCCGCTGGCCCTAATGATACTGCCTGACGACTGTTCCTTTGCCCTTAAGACGGCCCAGTCAGCTAAAAAAGATTGGGTTCTGACCAATAATCCCTGCGAGTCAGCGCAGCCTGCCGCCGATGATTTGCTGGTTTTGCAGCCCGGTGAGGAAAAAATCTTTGAATTTGATTTTTCCGATGAGAGGTGGTTCGTCCAGTCAGAGACCACCGCGCCGGTTGAAATCGGTACCCTGGACTGGTCCGAGCGGTTCAGAATAATCTACCGCCCGCCCGATGAAGCCGCCTGCCGCCATTTGGAAAACCGCGACCTCATCTGGCATGGATATTTGCCCTCCAGAGCAGTTCATGGTCGGGGTAGAATTGACTGATAATCGGAGCGTAACAGGATGCATCGGTTAAACAGTCACGTTTACCGGTACTATCTGTTCGGGAAATGGAACCGCAATCATAAAAAAGGTTAATCAATTTTATGATTAACCTTTGCTTAAAATTGGCGGGGACGACGAGACTCGAACTCGCGACCTTCCCGCTTGAACAAGCGGGACGATCATACCTGTACTGAACTACGCCTTACTGTTGAATATTTCAATTAAGGATTCAATGTATTTGCTGCTTTTTCGTCGTTTGATTGCATAACAGATTCAAAGTCAAAAAGGGAAATATCGCCTTCCGAAAATGCAAAATAGGTTTTTGATTACGGATAGGAGAAAGGGAATTGTCCTTGATTGGGCAAAATTTTTCCGCTCTTTTTAATTGCGCGGTATCCCCCAATATTTGCTATGTGAAATAGATTTCCGCGAAGTTTAGGGTATATTTTTGATACTGTGCTCTCCTCCCAAGATTGAATTTCGTCACCTTCAAGCCCTTCGTAGTCTATATTCTTCACGCAAGTAATCCTCTCAATTAGAACGGTTTACCAAGGCTCTCCCGCCTCATACCTTCTTTGCACATCAGCCAGGGCAGATAATTTCATAACCTCGATTACCTGCGGATCATGAACGGTGTGTCCAATAAGAAACAGATAGGTTCTTTTAATCTCATTTTTGATAAATTCAAGCTGATCTTCTGTCATCGGTTCCAGCTTTATTTGATCGGTGTTCATGATATTTCCTCCTTTGCTGGAGGATATTATCAAACACCACAGTGACAGATGCGGTCACAGTAATCGGGATCATTAAAGATATAGTTTGGATATTTCAAAGGATTGGTAAATGGCCGCAGTAAAGATAGATAGCAGTTGCGGTGCCAGTTTTAGTTATGTTGTGAACACCCTGGATCTACTTTTCTGGTTTTTATAAAGGAATGTATTTTCTTTGCTTATAATTCTTA
>Ga0209637_1000598_pt1 | contig 10359 bp, 7 predicted proteins | sample OlaalgELextract3_2_FD_187379 | JGI IMG/M metagenome (GOLD analysis project Ga0209637, IMG submission 187379) | Olavius algarvensis symbiont microbial communities from Tuscany, Italy - Type G ELBA extract 3 (SPAdes) (version 2) | ecosystem: Host-associated > Annelida > Digestive system >... | reverse complement strand
GAAACGTCGATCTCAAAGCAGCAGACCCACCAGTCGGGTGAACCAATATGGCATGCTTTTACTTAGTTTGTAAAGAAGACCAGTGTGGACTAATAGAGATGTAACGTCGTGTAACGACATATCACATTGCCAAATAAGATACTCACTTTTACTCATATAACTGTCCGTCTTTAAATTAACGTTAAAATGTCGGAAAAAGTATGATAAAAATATCAAAAAATTACCAATATTTCACGTCACCGATATATTGAAAAAACCGATATATCTAAAGTGCTGATACGATACCGATACATCGACATCTGCGATATATCGATGATATTTTCGATATATCGACTCACCTCTAGCATACTGCACCGATACCAATAAAATGAACAACTCATCCTGTCCACTAACACTCTAAGACAGTGAACTGCAGATTCACTCAGCACTGATTCACTCGGCATGAACGATTTGCACATAAATAAATGTATAAATACATGCTTTTGCAGGGCTTTGTTGCTGTGTGTATATAATATTGTGACCTTGAAATCGTGACCTTGAATGTCATTGAAGCAGGTGCCATTCGAAAGCTTGGATGCAGTTTCCTATTCGTCTTCTATAGTATTTAGACACAGCAACAAAGCCTGCGAAAGCAGAATCGAGTTTAAGTCACCAGACTAATAAATGTTTAATTACCAAATAATGCTAAATAAACATAATGCAACGGCTCTAACAACTTGTCAAGATAAAGTCTGCTCGACATCAATTTATAATTTTGATTCATCATCACAAAGTACATGTAACTGACTTGTAGCACAGAACATTACATGCTGACTCTGACTGCCTTCATCTTCATCTTCTGCAGGAAGTGAGGACAGTCAGGCTTAGAGTGGTCCATGCTACGTCATTATTTCGAGCACAGCGCACTTAATCTCACTGTCATGAAACGGTTATTATTTAAAACTCCATATACAGAATTATACTATATACATTACATAGTGCTTTAGTGTAACTTGTCTAAAATGATGGCTGAGGTGTCAACAATTCATTGTTTTGTCACATAACTGGGACCATTTACTAAAATACACTCCACACATATGCAGGGTTTATTTTAGCACGCGTAGTATGCGTAAAAAATGAAAACGGTCGGAAATTTATGCGTAAAAAATAATGGCGATGGGTAGGCCTACGCGTTTTAAATGGCAACACAGGGGTAGCGTTACGCATTCTACATTACTACATATGCATAGTAAATAGTAGTTTTGGGTGAATATTGGTTTCTTTTTACGAGAAATGGCTAACAATGGACGCATTATGCCACGCTAAATTTGCCAATCATCATTGTTGGTTCGATGCGTTAGTGTTAACAATGCAAACTGGATACGAAGTCAGTAGTCTTTCTGTACCAGTAATTAGTCGTGTCAATGACTGGGCCGTATGCTAAAAAACCATTTGGTTTTATTAGTGATTGATTACACGTTCAAGGAGTAACTACCCTCTTTTTATATGTTCAAGGGGTAGCTCTACCCCTTTTTTAAATGGCAAGGGGTAGCACTACACCTTTTTTCAGAGGCCTAAAATAAACCCTGCACATATGAGACATGCGATCGTTCAGTATCACCATAGTTCAGACTGATACTCCATTAGGCATTATAAATACAAATGTGGATGTGATAATCAACGGAACACAAATCGATGCACAATTTGCACTACACACAATGCAAAATGCAAGCTGGAATTTAACCACAGCAAATACCACAATCAAATATTTTATAACAAATCAAAATGGTAATGACTTCTCTTGCACACTTATGTAGAAGCTCACTTAAATATTGCTAAACTGAATACTATGCGTACACACAGTACATCACAGCCAGTTAGATATTTTAATGCTTATGGCACTGTCCCTGTTGATGTCTTGGCAACTATAGACACATCGGCACTAAAACATGGGCATTTCAAAAAGTGCCCCTGTAAAGGCCAGAGACCACTACAGCTGCCCCAGCATCCCAAGGGCATTTATGACATACAATGGCATTCAAACACATTTATCGATACAAGTATGCTATAATGTTTTTCTAATCATAATTCACTTGCGTTGTTGGCATTTGTTCCCCAGCAGAACAAGCAAGCAAACGTTTAGTACATGTTCAAAAAAGTTTAAGATTTTGTCTAGAATAGGTTCAGAATGTCCGTTTATCGAACGTTTAGTTTTAGTTGAAACGTTTTCTTAACCACTTCTAAACGTTACGTAAACGTTTATCACTAGTTTAAATCTAAACGTTTAGACTTAAACTACGGTAGTGATAAACATTTGAGTAATGTTTAGAAGCAGTTAACTAAATGTTTACATCCATTTTAACTTATTCTTAACAAATTCTAAACTACCGATAAACATGCTGTGCCGGCCGGGTCACAACAGTACAACTTGTCACAACATAAATTAAGTGCAGTTGTTACATAACAAAACAGATGCAGCCTGGCAACCCACAAAACAGCAATATGGTTCTCCGTCATTTGAAACGTTCCCATCATATGCTGACATATACTCTGGGATAAAGGAAAATGGAGCTCACAGGTTTGATTTTAGCATATTGCAGTTAGTCTCTTCACTCTCCAGTTTTCTGATGTGTCCCAGCATTTTCTATTCTACTTCCACAACTGCACTTACAATATGACCATCACTTAACCACATAAGCTGAAACTGTAAAATACAGTGCACAGTTTAAAACCATTCAATGAAACAGGTGGACAGGTGCCAGTAGTCCAGCAGTGAATGGGTTAACAAAATGCACAGCATATTCAATGGGTCGTTGCATGTGTGTGTCGACTCACAATACCTTCAGTGTGTCACCTGTACACTGCTGCTCACGATTTTTGTTTAATCCATCTTTCCGTCTTCACCATAAAAGTAAGACCAAAGTAAATGAGACTGATAATGATGAAATGTTTGGGTATTTTTTTAAAGACCGGATGCAACCAACAGTGTCAAAGCATTGAGGGAACCAAGATGTATACCACTTGTATTTCACTTTTTCACTACTGTCTCTGAGAAAACCAGTAAACTGTGGACATGGTGAGAGCAGACTTTTACATAATCATAAACATATAAACATATTTGTAAAGCGCCACAGGCAGAGCTACAGAGGCGCAAGTTGTGTCAAACGGTACCTCACAGAACTAAAACAAAATTACGCTTTGGTAGATTGCATGTCTGACACACAAATTTACAGACAGAATACAGTAAACAATATCAACAATACCAAACGAGAGCACTCAAGAGAGCGCAAACTCTGCCAAGGCTGTTGCATTATTGCCACATGGTGACTGGTCGTCGTTTCTGGCATGCAACTCTTACGATCGCGTAGCGCCATACGTCGACATCATCCTCCACAGAGGGCGGTTCCGAGCCAAATCTGCCTCTTCGGGAAGCATAAGGTGGTGTTGTTTCAGATCCTCTTGGACGGTGCTGAGCCACGTAATACGGGGACGACCTAGTTGTCTTCTCCAGTCTGCCGGAGGGGAGGCTAACAGGATCCTCTTGGCATCTGCGTTGTCGTCCATGCGAATAATATGCCCAAATAGGGTAAGCCAGCGCGACTGGATTATAGCAGTGAGTTTGGGTTGCTTTGTTAGCCTCCGTACATCATCATTCCATACAAATTGGTACCATTTGATGCCAAGCAGCATACGCAGACACCACTGGTTGTGGTCGAGTGCATCAATCTTGCGTGCATCTGTCTTAGATATTGCCCAGCAGTCCGAACCATACAGGTATATTGGTAAGATGAGCGAACATATATCGTATAAAATGCCCTAACTGCTAGGGTCGATGCAGTGTCGCCCCCTAGTGAGTGGCAATATATGGTAAATAAAAAAATGCCAATCTCCCTATGTTAAGGAAAGTGGCAAATTGATCGCAATCTTTTTTTTGCAGACCCACATCCGGATCAACACCAAAAATCACAGCGTCACTACTTGCCCATGCCTACCATGTTTGGACGACATCCATTGAAGGCTTCTGTGAGTTATCTTGCTTACATACTAAAACAACGACAGAAAGAACAAATGACAGACAAACCGCGACGATCACACAACTCTGCCTTGGTGGAGTAATGATTAGACATTTACCACATTAGAAATTTAACTGAAAAACTGAATTGTGCAATGAAAATGTCACACTTGAAATTTCCTATTGAACCACAACTAAACAATGACCTAATATTTTACAATTATACAAGCACACATCAAACCACAAACACACACAGTGAAGTCACAAAACGATATGTTATCAATGGCTATATAACATTAATGTAGGCAAGCGGTCAGTTTCAGATACAGGTAACAAGTTCATCATACGCTTTTACCATCACAAATTAAGTCGTTCAAAAATAAAGCACAGTATCAAACTGCAGACAACGCAAATTGTTGACAATTTTCTGCAAGGTAAAACTGTAACAAATTAAGAATAACATAATTTTGCTATGACCCAAACTCGATCGTTTCACCGGTGATTGGCTTGAACTCAAATGCACCATGGCCATCGAGGTACAGATAGTACTGAAATCATATACAACAAATACATACAAACCACATGGTAACTACAGCCATATTACACAGCAGTTAAGCATGGTGCCAAGTATGGGGATGGCCTTATGGACCCAACCAGTGGTCTCGGCCTGCCCCTCATTGATATCATTGATACGATGGTGCCAAGTTGTGCATAACTTCAATTCAAAATTAAAATTACTGGATAATGTGCTTAACCTGCTGAACTTAATGCAAAGTGCATGTAGAATCACCAGCATGCATTTTCCATGTTATAAACTCAAAATCAACAAGCAATGTGGCCACCGGGTTCAGCAGACACGGTATGCTCCCACCTGTCTGCAACCGACCTTTGACTGTTTGACCTTCAAACTGGTGTGCGAGTCGCTAATGTGGGGAACCTTCATTCCAAATTTGGGCACACTAGGCCTTTGGGTTCTCGAATTATTTGCTATGTACACAACAGACTGAGAAACAGACGGACGGATAGACAAAAGCAATGCTTATTGCCCCCTTCTCTATGATCGAGGGCATAATAAGGATCTCAATACTAGACTGACTATAAGTCCACCTGATGTTGCAGCTTCCATCCACCTTCTGGCATAGAGAAATCTCTCTCTCTGTGGTGCTCTGCCATGGCAGGTTTCCATCTTCACTGACTCCATCTAGACCTGTCCCGGGCAGACATCTTTAGTTCTTCGTAGCTTCCTCTGTCTTCAGTAGCCAATCCAAAAGCACTGTTCTTGGTGTACCATAAGCCTTCTTCCCTTGTATTTGTCCTTCTAACGTTATTCTCAATAATGAGTCATGTCGCAGGATGTAACCTAGCCATCTCTTCTGTCGACTTCTAACAGTGTCCACTGTCCATTATTTTTCTTTCTGTCTCAACCATCTTCAGTATTTCTTCATTTGTTTTGTGCTCAGTCCATGGTACTTTCATCATTCGCCTCCATATCCATATTTCAAATGCCTCAAGTCGCCGTAGAGAAATAAGGAACTTAAAATCACTGGTTGAAATACAATGTTTAAAGTAACTAGCTATGTTTGTCATCAAAAAGGTGGTTACCTCCTTTCAAACAAATCAGTGTTTTATAAGAATAATCCTGGACAAAGACTATTTAAAACTGCTACACACATTTACCACATTTACACAAAAACAATAAATAAATCTGCTTCACATAATAATTAGTCACTCTGTATGTATCATAGATACGACTGCTAATCAGAGATGGAGGGACACTGATTTTTGGCATTAACCTTTTAATACCCACATTAAAAATGCAGAGCAACAAACCATTATACAGTAATACGGTGATTGGTACACTGGCCACTGATGGGTGGGCCGTTACATTTGGTGCAGCGAGGAGGGGCCTGGGCCGGCTGGCACCCCACCCAGTCCCCTCCTCGCTGCACCAAATGTAACAGCCCACCCATCATCGGCCAGTGTACCAACTTCATATTATTTGATGTGGCCCAGTCACTATAATTGCCTCTGGACTCTAAAGGGTTAATTCCAGCCAGATAATATCTAGACTGTATCTCTCACCAAATCACATTCCAATCTGTTAAAGAGTTTCACTGCAATCAGTGGTTCAGCGGCCATTAAAACAACTCTGGGGTCAGCAGACATTGATATACTAATTAATCAATGCTTACAAATTGCAGGATGCCCAATATCCAAAATCATGCAGCCCAGTGTAACACATGCTGCTCAGCCAAAGCAAGCAGTAGTAGTTATGTAGCTGGATTCAGATATCTGGATCAGATATCCACCTATCCCTAGTACTAATGATGATCAAACAACAACATAACAAAATGTTAATAAAGAATTACCTCGTGATGCTTCCACAATGACTTGCGATGTGAAACTGTGAACAACGTAATGCCAACCTATCCATACACCAAAGACATGCTCAACTGCACACTAAGTAGCTATACATGCCTCTATGCCTCCGCAAGTCTGCCAGCAACAGCATTCATGTTGCTCCTATACTTCAATCAACAATGGATGACTTGACAAAATAGATCAGACTTAGTTCTTAGACCAAACGCAAGTCTGAGACTTAATTTGCATAAATTTTTCAAGTGGCAACAAGCATTCAGTCTTATCTCCAAGAACAGTCCAGAATTCGGTCTAAGACCGAACTTAATGTGAATAATTTGGTCTAATCAGCAACTGCATAATGTAAAAATACATACCTTTGCTGCTAATCTCTACGAGATCAAACTAATCTCTTAGCAGAAATCACTTGATTTTTCTTCTGATTGCAAAAATGAAAAAATTCGCATTAAATGTTCAAAATATCGTGCTTTGGTGCAAATACACGCCTGAATATGTTTGCACTACTTGTCAATTGCATCACTGATGACGCTTTGTCATAAATAAGTGCTATTGTCTGTGAATTGTAAACAAAAGTGATGTGCTGATCATGGTAGATTTTAGAGTCTGGTCTGATCTGTGTTCTGATCTGAACTTCGGTCTGATATGATAATTTCCCAATCAGATAATCCGTTTGGTCTAAGAACTAAGCCTGATTAACTTTTTTTAAGTCATCCAGTAGCTCAACTAGTCATGTCATTTTGACCAATTCCATTCGTGTGTTATTAAGGTTCAGTACATGATCAACCGCCACCAAGTTACAAGCAATGCACATACTTACATCAAGCCTATGTAAATGTCATTATATATCCAATTTTTGCTAAAGCACACATTTTCATAAATTTAGTTGTAGTAAGAACACATAACTCTCAACCTCATAATTTGTAAACTAGTTGATAGAAGATAAAATGTGGAAACCGTTCAACCGTTCATAAAGGCTCAATGTATCGGAGTAACTTAACACTGATTTACAAAAATTATAAAGTAAACTGCTATCTGCAAGTTTGCAAATTATGAGCCACATCTGATTACTGCAAAAGAATGAAAAAGAATGGAATCCAAACTATTCACCTGTCGGCAGTGTTGATACATGAAGCCCTCAACGTCGACACTACAAGCACTTGTGCACTCGTCAAGGATAGCAAACTGTGGCTTGTGATAGAACAGTCTGGCCATCTGCCAACAGAAATGACACATGTACATCCAGCTGCTGATTAGTAATGAAAACTCCAAAAAGAATACACTTTCAGGAGATCAACACTTCACAATGCTAATGCTTTACTTCACATTATGCATCACTACTGCGTTCGTCATCCCGCTGACTAGCTCTACCAATATAATATCCAGGTTATGTCGAGTTCTAGTCTCGACCGAGCTGAAATTATTTTGGACGACTGGTTTTGGACAATTCAGTAACTCTTGAAACTGATGCTGCCACTGATTCACGTGCTTTTGAAGGACTGATAGTGTCATTCTAACGTTGTCTTCTAGCATGCAACAAAGATTAAGCAAATGCTCAAGAAAAGGAAAGTTTTGACAAAATATCATTGCAGCTGGGAACAATTCATTTTACTAACTTACAGTGTAGACATGAAGTTTAGATTTTAAACCTACATACATTAAAAAATTAAAAATGAAGTAAAGAAATGTGTTAAACGTTCATCTAAAAATGCAGTGACGCAAACCGCGATTCGCTGCTTCTCTCCACCACTGAGTACATCCATCCAATCCTGAACGACATCCCAGCCTCCCTCACGCTCAAGAATATATGACAGCTGTACCTGCAGCAGGCAAACATTCCAAATAATGTCGTCACTGCATCATCTCTACACGTCACGTCACACAAAATATGTCCTTTCAATTTAGAGACACTGGTCTTTTCAACCAGTGGTGAGTGACATTAAAATATAGGAAGTAATGGAACACATCTGAAGAGATGACGATGGCTGTACTGTTGCTTCATAAAAGTGTAAGAACTGTCTAAAAAAGTGCCATAATTACGAAATAGGTACATGAACTATAGCAGACCATGATCAAAAGTGGCAGAACCTATGGTTATGGCCATTTCCAAACCAATAAGCTGAATGACAGGCATTAACCAGAACAATATAGTACAGCTAAAATACTGGCAAACATAACAAACAAAAAACACATAAACTAAAACACATTTCAGTCGCCTCATGTTACATGAAATGAATCCGACTTATTTACAGCTTCTGGTTAAGTTCCCACACAGAGCAACAGTGACCAAATGCTGCCTCATAATGTCAAATATTTAGACTTTATACAAGATAGAGGGCTCTGCAAAAAAAACAGTATGAACTGTTTGTTGGTGATTAATAGCAATTTCAATGCACACAGGATATATGGTGCTTATAAACAGAAAAAATACACAGTTCCAACTAAAAATTAAAACAGCAAATACCAAAAAAAAACTGTTAAGAGATCTCTCCTCGACTTGTTTTGACTTTGTGAAGATATGCAAAACAGTGACAAATAAACGACAGAACACAACAGCAGAGTCGTCCATACTTTGTTGAGAATGTCTTCTAACTCAGTGTCCACACCACCACGTCGATGGAATTCTTCGCCCAAATGTGGATAAATAACTTGGTCTCGAAGGGTACCAACGGTCATGTAAGGCCTCTGTCACAGCCATAACCAGCATATCTAACCAGTCTATAATATGTCTTTTATACATACATTATACACCTGCAATTTTTAACAATTACCCCTTTAGAGTTTACAATGACTTGCGATGTGAAACTGTGAACAACGTAATGCCAACCTATCCATACACCAAAGACATGTGCTCAACTGCACATTAAGTAGCTATACATGCATCCTTTATGCCTCCACAAGTCTGCCAGCAACAGCATTCATGTTGCTCCTATACTTCAATCAACAATGGATGACTTAACAAAATAGATCAGACTTAGTTCTTAGACCAAATGCCAGTCTGAGACTTAATTTGTATAAAAGTGGCAACAAGCATTCAGTCTTATCTCCAAGAATAGTACAGAATTCGGTCTAAAACCAAACATAATCTGAATAATTTGGTCTAATCGGCAACTGCATAATGTAAAAATACAGATCTTTGCTGCTAATCTCTAGGAGATCAGAATAATCTCTTAGCAGAAATCACTTGATTTTTCTTCTGATTGCAAAAATGCCATTATAGACATAAAATAATATAAAGTTGGTACACAGGCCGCTGATGGGTGGGCTGTTACATTTGGTACGGTGAGGAGAGGAATAGACGGGACCCCAGCCTGCCCAGGCCCCTCCTCACTGTACCAAATGTAACAGCCAACCCATCAACGGCCAGTGAACAAATCACCATATTATTGTATAATGGTCCGTTGCTTTGCGGTTTTAATGTGGCCATAAAGGGTTAACTAAATGGAGTAATCACTGAAAATTTTAAGTGATCACAGTTTAGTGTAAAGAGTAACATGTCAATGTCTGCTATACAGTGATCAGCAAAGGATGAAGTTAAGCAAGAGCGAGACATACGCAGTAAAGCTGATAGGATCAAAGACAGGTACATGTAATTTAAAGTGCAGAAAAAGCGACTCATCACACTAAACAATTCTGCATATGTGCAACAATGACCTAAAAAGTGGTTAAGATTTGAGAGCCATGTGTTGTTAATAATCACATCTGTGAATTTTAATAAACAGATGATCAATTAATTGCTAGATAATCAACCACAAGCTCTTTAATTTTATAACACGTATTCAATGAGAAGACGTTCCATGTTTATAGAAAGTGTTTATGTAACCCATTACAACACTACAACAATGGTACTCAAAACAACATAATGGGTGACATGTCTGTTATGCATGACTGTGTCTTAATGATGGAGGCATAACTGGAAGTCCGCTCAGGTGGTCAATTCTCACCTAGTGTGTGACCCCACAATCCGGCAACCAGGTTTCGACCTCCCTCGG
>Ga0209637_1000597_pt1 | contig 10372 bp, 6 predicted proteins | sample OlaalgELextract3_2_FD_187379 | JGI IMG/M metagenome (GOLD analysis project Ga0209637, IMG submission 187379) | Olavius algarvensis symbiont microbial communities from Tuscany, Italy - Type G ELBA extract 3 (SPAdes) (version 2) | ecosystem: Host-associated > Annelida > Digestive system >... | reverse complement strand
TGGAACTTGTCTAACTTAGGCTGGCTGATTATCTGATATTTGGATACTTCGCTTGTTTGTGTTGCGTCGTTCTCCCTTGCATCGCGTGACGTAATTGCGTAATAAATTTTACCGTTTTCCTGTGCATAATATTCATGCATATGTTTTACTGTGTAATGAAAGGAATACACCAGTTTGCTGCAAATTTACTCAGCTACATGCCCGCCAAATATTATTGAAATCGGTCAACATCTGACTTAGTTATTGCGAAAAGCAGAAGGGTGAACTTTTTTTTGAAACACAGTGTATATACACAAGTTTTATAAATTTCTTCTACAGTAATTATATGCATAAAACACAAACACTAAGCAGTCACAAAGTGAGAGATATGACAAACATCACACTGTACAGCCAAGTTGCAGCTTAAAACTTCTACATAAGCAAAACAAGAACTACCACCACTGTGAAAAGAAGCTGGCCCGCCTCTTGTTAGACTGTGATGTCATACCACAAGTGTTGGCAACGCAACCAACGATGATTGTTAGCAACAGGTTCAAATGGTTGCACACTCATGACAACAGCTGTGGTCTGATGCTAAGTCAAACAGAGGCCATATTCATATGTGAACATATTCTTATCGGAAACCAGAATATCTCCCAGGGTCGTGGAGGTAAGGGGATCTGCGTCAGACAGAGGATCTCGATGCGACAACTTGCTAACAGTGTTCCATAGTAACTATGGCTCCATCTTGTTAAGTTTTCAAATATGACCACGGGACAGACAACGGAAGGACTACAGACCAATGCTGGCAACTGATGCATATCTGGCCCTTGCAGTGGGCAAACAACATAATGTTGTAAACCAAAAAAATACCCACAATTATCATTAATCTAGCCTTAGGCTACCACAAACATAATAACTGTTTATGTTTTATCTCTAGACTGACACTGTTAAACATGAAAATGAATGCAAAATGAATTAAATGAAAAAACAGCAAAACTTACGAAGACGTAACAGCTTTCTCTGCATAGACTCGGAGCATGAAATCACCCTCATTCAATGGCTCAAAAGTTGAGGGTACAATGCAGTAGGTGCCAGGTGGCAGCTTGTGACGACCACACACTTCGCGCATGTTAATGAATGCTGGTGACTTGCAGACCGATGGATTGTACTTGAAGTAGCTCACATCCAAAGGTCCACAGTTTGCATCTTTCAGCTGCACAATATCACAGAAAATGTAGTGAAATTTCACTATAATTAATTATGTGCTTCTGTCAATAATAGACTGTGGCTTCTTTAGTCCTTGGTCACTTCAGTTCTGGAGACTGTTCTCAAATATAGCCCACAAGTTAATATTTAGGGTCAGACTTATGGTAGGAATATGGTTTGGGGGACAATTAGAAGATGTGATAATGAATTTGTGACCAGAAGCTAAAATGATTGAGGACCAATGTGGATATACTCCGTTATGATCAACTAAACTATTGAGTGCAATTAGCTATTTATTTTGAAGTAATGCTGCAAAATTAATCTTAGTTATACGAAATATACACAACAGTGCCTTCATGACATCTTACAGACATGGTGAGACAATGAAAATGTGACGCTAACCACACTAACAAAAATGAGAAGTAGGACTCAAATCACAACAAAATGACATTGACAATATTTTAATCCACAGCATAACTGCCATGAGAATTTGAATTGACTGAACACGCCTCATTTACATGCATGACATGACAACAGAATATCAAAATATAACAGAAATGAATCAGATATATGGAATGAAAATAGATGGGACGAATTTTTGTTACTTTACAACTGGATAACAATATAAACAGTGCAAAACAAAATCTGTTTTGCCAATGTGTTCAACAAGCAACAGTACAAACTGGTTAACTGTTATGTAAGTAAGTAAGTAAGTAAGTAAGAGTACTTCTATGGCGCATCAAAGCAATAGTCACAATGTGCCGTGGTTGACTAGTTCACAAACAGAAATGTTTTCAGTTGGCGCTTGAAATGTGCGTAGTTCGTGTCCTGTCGTTTAATCCATAAGGCTGGATTAAACAATCGAAAACACGAATACACACAAACATGCAAACACGTGAGTGCGGATACATACAAAACAGAGCAGTTCAGAGGTTATTGAAAATTTAGCAAACAGTAGAACGTTTTTCATGAAGGTTAACCTTGTACACTGCATATCCAATAGTCAACATGTCCAGGCCTTCCTTTCGTTTCTTTCTTCTCTCCTTCTGCATCAGTGCAATCAACAGTGTGCCCATGTTCTCATCATCATCATCATCGGGATCTGTGACTGTCGCTCTGTACTGCGGGTTTGTCCAAAACGTCTCTGTATATTTTCACACCGCAAACAAACGCATAAAATAACAACAGCCACAACGTCATTCATTTCTGTGGCATAAAACAATCCTACACCCAAAAATCCAATCCAAAAATAATCTTTGAATTCCACCCAGCCAGTTATTATTAACATCCATCTGCAAAGTGACGTGATTTTCTTCAGATGTAGATAAACTACTGCTAAACAGACGACCAGCCTGCTAAATAAATCTGCTTTGAAGCTACTCTTACCCCTACGATTAATATGACGTAACTTCACCAATTCACAACATTTACTAATTATTTTTGGTAGAGAGAGGCCTTATTCAATTTTTGAGACACAGATATGAAAATCACACGTGAACACAGCCCACCGAGGTAGTTACGACAGCCGCCAGCATTCACGCGTTTCTTCCAGCAACCATCGTTTGCCGTCATTTCCCAACGTTTGTCTGCTGACGACATATCAGTCAGTGAGTCTGCGCCAAGGTTGCATATCTCCAGCTTCTGATAGTTCTTCACAAAATCCTGATAGGACATCCTACGAACGCAGAGTACTGGCACTCTTCATCTCATGAATAACATACCACAAGCAACTACCAGGAAATTTAACAGTTTTTCTTGCCCAAGTTCTAAATGTGCAGTACACTAATCAGCCTTATTCCATGCTCATCATTCTGTGCTAAACTATTTCCCAAATGTATCCTCTCGATGTCACTGAAGCAGGATTTTTACAAACCAGCAAAGCAGATGCCGTTTCTAGTGCACAACCACGAGAGTCAAGCAAGTGAAGGTAAAGCCACCGATGGCGGCAGTTTTTCAATTAGTATAATTAAAATAAACATGTGAAATATGATCCAGTAATTATATCACTTACCAGAATTCACCGTCATCGCTGAAAACAAGTCCAAGACTCTTGCGTTCTGACTCTGGAATCAACTTCCATTCCTGCGACCTGCAGCGAGACATAATGTACTGTGTCAAGGCACTGGGGATTTACTGTCACTGGTGGACTAAAGAAGATCATCTAACCAAAACTACTCCAGTGCTCCAGAAAAAAAACATGCCTCCAGGTTGGCAGTAGGTACATGCAAGCTTCAAATTAAACAGTGCATGGCATTAAAAGATCTTTTTGCAACACATTATGTCACCAGCCATGGCATCCGACACAGGACAGACATTTTTCTACATCAAGCCTGTTGTTCTCTTATCCAAACAGTCATAATAATGATAAATTAATCTCTCATCAAATGGTACATACTTGTCACTCCAAGCACCTTTCCACTCACATTCATTACCCCACGGATTACGAACTCTCACCAGAGGTATCTTTCCCTGAACTTTTGCCGTCTTAATATCCACCTAAATGCAAAACGCTATCATACACTTATCACAGTCTACATCAGTAAATGGACATCATCAGCTCAAGCACTGCTGAAGAATAAACTCCACTAAAAATAAGAACGAGCTACCATAGAAAAATTGAAATAAATACTGAAATAAACCAGTGACGGTTAAAAACATACACAAAACAACACATGATGGTACAATAACTTTACAGAACTTCTTCTGCTTCAACAACCCAATCATGATACAGAGATCTGCTGAAGTAAGGAGTGACTCAACAAAAGCACTGTCAGCTAATGGCACTGCAAATTGTGTGAAAACTGGAGAAATCTAACTACACCGTCAGCCATAAAATGTGCCACTCGATATTCGTTCATAACTTTGAGAAATGTTGGCCAATTCTAAAAATCGGTCAACATTTGTCAAATTTGTCATTTGACATATATCGAGTGTCGCATTTTTTATGGTTCACGGTGTAGAAACAACGTCAGAGACCCGCAAAAATGTTACATATTTTTATGATCCATTTCACAACAGAATCAGAAATGATGCATAAATTTTATTGCTGTGTTATCATTCTGAATACGCTTAACATCACTGCACACCTGTTTTCATGGGCTACTGTCTGAATTAGAGGTTTCTGACATGCTTCTGCTCCAATCTGTTATCTTTACAGCACTGTCACGTTACCAACATCTGGACTACCAGGTGTCTACTTACCAAATATCTATATTATGACTTCATGACAGGCAGTGGATATTTAAATCCAAAAGCATACTATCCACGATGACATGTGATGCATTACAATCAACAATAAACTTAATGTGCACTGTAGTACAAGTTGCATTTTGTCAATCTCCTATTAAACAAACATGATGACGACGATGATGATGATGGTAATGATGATGAACATCTAATAATGAATAATGACAGAAACTAGTCAATATATTACCAGCTTGACACCAGTGATGCTGTATGCGTGGCCCATAATCAAACCATTTGGTAGCTCTGCCTCGAGTTTGCCTGGATCCGCCTACGAATAAAGCTCCACACTGATCATCCCAGCATAAACAACTCTATTCACTCTCACGTTACATGATCTGCACACTACCATGCACATTATGCCAATCAGAGCGTAGACAGCATCTGAGATCATCGAGTTCGCCAGCGTTCGTTGTACCTCCTACTAGAAAATCATCACTGGGTGACCGAGCATTTCTTGTCGCTGCCACCAGGGTGTGGAACAGTCTGCCGTTAACATTCACTGCTGCGTCAACAATGCATTCATTCCGTCGAGCCCTGAAAACTCACCTATTCACCTCATCTTTCCCACCATCTTCGTTATATTATCTGCATTATGAACTAATGTAACATGTGTTTGACTATGTTAAGTGACCTTGCAGTCTTCTGACTAAATATGTTCTTTTTTACATTACACTACATTACAATCAGATTACAGCAACAACGAATACCAAACACACTCTAGGCAATACCACTCACATTTACCTCACTTCAGCGATGGCCAACAAGGTACTGTGTGTGGTCCTGTCAGTTTGCTTGTTAGCAACATTATGGCAACAGTTCAAGCTACTGTTATAAAACTTTTCACAGTGGACCAACAAGTAGCTCTACTGTCGCAGAGAGGCTGTGCGATGCTTCGTGTCTGTCAGTAGTTTGCTTCAATAGTACAATATGTCAAGTGCAATCTTCTCTTAATTCTCATGAATTTTCTCTTCTGCTTCAGATTTACTGCTACGTACATTACAAATAAATTCTGTTCTGTTCTCTTCGTGGTCATCCATGCTGGTTGTGACTAACAAAGGCTCACTGATGTGTGGCGATCTATGCAGTAAACTGCACAGTGGATGGTCGCAGTTGTTGTTCACACTCCACCAGTCATCGATCTGATAGCCAGCTATTCACCGAGAATCACAATTTTTGCCTATCCCAGCTGCATTCAACACCCCATTAGGGGGGTTCCCATCAGAATATTGCCGTGACGCTTGGTATGAAAAAACTAAAATGGTGTGGCTACCCGATGGTCAAAAATTTTGAAGATATATTTGTTCGTTTCAACAGTGTCCACGAATGTGACAGATAGACCGACAGACACCACATGATGGCACAGGCCGCGCTTATGCACAGCACTGTACGACAAAAATGGCTAAACAAGTAGCTCTGCTGTCGCAAAGAGGCCGCGCGATGCTTCGTTTCATCCAATATTTTGCTACGTCACTCAAGATCACTCAAGGTCATGCGAAATGACATTGTTGGGCGTGTGTAAGTCCCTATTAGTATTCCATAGAAACTATGTCTGTATCTCGTACCGTTTCTGAAATATTCAGAGTCAAAGAATAGCGTGACCTTGAAACCGGGGGTAGGGGTCGTTCAAGGTCATTGAAAATGGCGCCGTTCGATAGATCATATACGACTTTCTATTGGTCCGATAGTACAAATACAACTCTATCTTGTACCGTTTTTGAGTTATTTGACGTTGAATAATATCCTGACCTTTAAATCTGGGTCAGAGGTCACTCAAGGTCATTCAAACTGGTACCATATGAAAGCTTGTGTGCAGTTTCCTATTCGCCTTCCATAGTAACTATCTTGCATCATTTTGGAGATAAAGCGATATATTGGTCAAAAATCATGTTTTTTCATACCCTCCTTGCATTTGACGTCCTCATTGGGGGGTTACCATCGGAGTAGTGCCACAACGTTTTGTACGGAAAAACTAGAATGGCTTGGCTACCCGATAGTGAAAAAATATTGAAGATACATTTATTCGTTTCGACAGAATGTACAAATATGACAGACAGACAGACAGATGGACAGACACAGACAGACAGACAGCGCATGACGACATAGGCCGCACTTATGCATCGCATCGCGTGGCAAAAATCATGCCTATTTATTTCGGTACAAATCGGTCCAAAATCCATACAGCAGGGTGAGGTTTGCTGTGCTTGGCACTAGTTGATTTTAACCAGTGGTGAGCCTAATAGCAGATTAATTGTTACAACAGTCTGTTGGGCGATCACATTATTCATGACACGAGATACCTTAGCAAACTGCTAATCACAAGGTTGAATCAGTCCTAGGTTGAGGTAACATTACTCAGTATGTCAATCACAACATACATCAATGGAGCAACCCATCAGAGAGTTTCTCTCATGTGCTTTCACCATAATCTGAAACAGATTCGCAGGCACGTTCTGCTTCATGTCAAACATTTCAGTCACTCCGCCTGTGAAGTCTTCCATTGCCTCGCTCGTCGAACCGCCTTTCAAGCTCTCATAGGATCCATGCAACCTACCAACATCAGTCTAACTTCTCACAATTCTGGCAACACAACACAACACCCATGTACAGTAAATAACACAAATACACTAATTATTACAGGTGAGATAAAAGCTAGATACTACTGCCAGGTATATCATGCTATGACTTGCACTCTGCTGTTAACCTCACCTCACATTAGGTTGCCCTTATCAGTATGAATATCGCTGCAGATATACTGAGAGGATCTGACAGATCCTGAGACAATATGCTCGTTTTTTAAATACAAGAGACTAAAATGGACACGCTGGGTGGCATCGCCTCTGAAACAACAGTGGTGTATAAAAAAAGTTGGCAGCTCTGTGTCGTCAACAACTGTGTTGACAGTTATACTGTTGGCAACAATGTGTGACGAAAAAGCCAACTGTCAACTGTTGGGTAGTTTATAGCATTTAGGGTGAACCGTGGATGTCCGTTTACCACGCAGAGCGCCATGCATCAGTGAACCTTGTTTATCACAGCCAGCATGGACGATTATGCCAAAGAGAACAGAGCACAATTTGATTGTACGCATTGGTAAATCTGAAGCCACAGTAACTAATAATAAAAGACTGCATTTGAGGAATCATGCTGTTATCAAGAAAGCACTCGCACACTCAATTGCTGCTGAGGCTGACAATGCTTAAAAAATAGAAGAAAAGTTCTGGTATGTAACTATGAAAATATCTGCCTATGGCTAAATAAGAGCACTCTTAGCCTCTCACACATACTGATCACATCTAATCAACTGTTTTTTGTCCCACAGTTTGCCGCATCCCATATTTCTAAAAAAAAATTCATCAATAACATTTTCAGTAACAGTGCTAACAAACAAAACAACAAACTGAGACAGAAACATCACCTCCTTGTGATAACACACTATAATTAAATTAAAAGCGTCACAAAAAATGAAAGACACAGACTTAGCATAGGCCTTCTCCAGCAGAGCACTCCAGAATTCATTTTTCTCAGCAGAATGCATAAAAACCAGTCGATCACTGTAGGTTGCCAAACGATCGTCAACAATCACTTCAATCCACTTGCCAAACCTCCAGAACTTAAAGCAGAATGCACCCACATATCCATCAGCAGTGGAGAAACTCTGTTTTGGAGGTACAACCCGGTATAGCAGGTCTTTAAACTGACTGAGGCATGACACGGCTGCTAGAAGCCAGCAGTCACCTGTAAAAAAACACAATTCACGCAGTACAGCCACAGAATTAATAATCGGCTCTTCATTAAATATTCTGGCAACTAAAACATTCAATCACATAAGCAATATATCCAAGGTAATTCACACCCTAAATTATGGCATGATATATTTTCAGTCAAACAATTTCTTATGTACTGTTACAATAATTCCAAAATCCAAAGAAATAAAAACACAAAACCAAAATTATGACGTCCAAACTTATCACACACTATTTTATCTTTGTACATAAAGAAAAAAGATTGCAAATGTCAACATAAAGGAACTTCCTGTACAAAGAAAGAAGGAGTACGTCATATTACCAAGTTCTCCCTGCTGAACGTCAAAACGACTTGCTCCGCCAACAAAAAACTGGGGATTCGCTGTCAGCTCCTAATAACACAAACATGCACTGCAAATACACAGTCAAGTTTAACACTGTACAGTGTACATCTCGCCTGTATCCACAGACAAGACACAGAGGCATCAGATAAATGAAAGTCAAATTATGTAAAGTGGCATTTACAAATGCAGATACATCTCCTGAGTCTTCTGCTTTTATTGCTAATTTGTGATGCAGTACACAATGCCATGACGTCACAACAATGCAATACATATGTGTATTGCATGGTTGTATTGCATGCTTGTATTCATGAGCCACTCGTACGATCACAGCCGAAGCCGACAATAGTCTGCTCTGCCACCAAACGACCGGGCAGCACGGAATACGGCAAGCCAACCCTCGATTTGCAGGTTGCATTATACGCATCATCGAATTAAACACTCGCTGTGCCACTAGTGACGTAAATATGCCGTAATTTGCAAATCACCAAGGCGACCGTAAATGAAATGTAGTGATGGCACGTTATTAATGACGTAACTAATGACGTGAAGTCAACGGTGTCGTTCTGAAATAAGTCGTCACAATCGATTACATCAATTAGTTTGTGTTGGCGCTGTGGCTTATGAAGGACTCGGTTCACTATAAGTGACTGCCGTGGCAACGTACGTTCAACAAAAATGTAAACAAAAGCCAATAACTCATGAGCGTTCAAGCATAATATGACAGAAAATCACTCAAAATGGAAATGCGTTAAACGGAGTCGATCCCATCTGTCTGACTGAATCTAAGAACACGACCCATCACAGACTCGTTCACTGTCGTAATCCGCACTACGTCCGCAGTAAAGGAGAGTCACATGGTTTTTGCGTAACACATCATTAAAAATCGCATGTAAATTAGCAATAAAAATAGAAATGGTCTCTTGCCCATGCAATACGTGTTTTTGATACGCTCTTGCGCTGGCTGTAAGAAATATGTCACTCAGCTGCACCTCGTGACGTATTTCTTACAGCCAGCGCTCGAGCGTATCAAAAACACACATTGCATGGGCAAGAGACCGTTTCTACACTGTGTTTCAAAAAAAAACGTGACCACATTTTCGATGATAAGTTGAAGTAGAACTTTCCGTTTACAAAGATTTTTGCCACACTTATTACCAAGAGTATAGGCCATCGATAGGTATATTTAGTTTCCCACATCACCTATTTCGTGCACCTACTTTACCTTGGGTAAGAACTGTCGAGACCTAAATATCATGAATTTAGCCTTAAATTCCTGATTTTCTCAATGCTACAATACTGGGATATTAACTGCAAAATTGTCACCATATTTTTTGCTTACTTATTATACAACATACGGTTTATAATAGAACAATAACACGATTTATTGCAGACGATAACGTTGTTTATCAGTGAGTGAGACAGGAGATAACAATTGGCTTCAGACAACAGCTGAGCACGACATCATTTGAAGCATGTGAGCTGGAGATCACGGTGAATTATTTTTCTGTATACACTCGAACAGAGAATGGCAGTTTCATGCGAAATCTAACGAACTAACCGATGGCTTTTTGGCTTGTCCTCCTGACTGAGCACAAGGTTTTTCACTGCTATGTGACAAACGCAGTCTAACGCTGCCTGGAAGCGGGACAATTGTACCCGTCTTGTGGATCCTCTTTAGCAGACTGTTGATGCTTCACAGTTTCCAACCCTTGTTGGGCAATTCCCTCAACAGCCTTCGTGCACCACACTGCTTTGACAGATAGAGATTTTTAATCAGAATCACATCTTCCTGTAAAATTTTCATGATTTTGTTTAATTTTTGCTGATGTTTAGGTCTTGACAATTTCCCAA
>Ga0209637_1000592_pt1 | contig 10481 bp, 7 predicted proteins | sample OlaalgELextract3_2_FD_187379 | JGI IMG/M metagenome (GOLD analysis project Ga0209637, IMG submission 187379) | Olavius algarvensis symbiont microbial communities from Tuscany, Italy - Type G ELBA extract 3 (SPAdes) (version 2) | ecosystem: Host-associated > Annelida > Digestive system >... | reverse complement strand
TTTACCTTTTAGTGAGCTGAGCCTGGTGAGATTGGCCCTTGACCTCGTTGACTAACCATCATCCTTCAGTGCTATGACACTGTTGGTTGGGTCATCTGACCCGTAAAATCGTCTCCGAAATGACCTGTAATGTGTCGAGTGGGACGTTAAACACTACTATACTATACTAGTTTGTTTGAGATGCTGGCTGAAGACAGTTTAACAAGTTGATCGGTTGCTGTGCACACAGATACTAATGATACGTGTATATCTGAGTGGTGCAACTTTACATTCTCTAGCTGTCTCATGTCACTGCACAAGGCTGTCTCTTGTGCGCATTCAGTTGTCAGGAAACTATGCACGAAGACAGTGTCTTTTTTATCAATGTTTTCACCTGTACATGAAATTCTTCACTCCAGCAAGGAACCTCCACTCCTCTAGTCAAAGACTGCTCTCGGTTTCATGAACTCGTACTGTTTTAGCTAGTCATAGTTTTAGATATTCTGCTGTATCAGTGTAGAACGATTTGCCCGCATATATTCGTAATGTTTCAACGATTAGCTGCTTTAAACATAACCTCGAGACATTTTTATTCACTGCTGCCTTTGTCAACTAGCGTAGTCTACCCGCGCCTACGCATAGGTTTTTTATCCTACACATGAATGTGCTGATCTTAAAGATGTACAAAATTAACACCTTGTTGCTTCTTCCATTAAAGATTTATTTGATAATATTGAAGCACATAAAATCATTGATTAAAATCATTGATTTTATTAAAGAAACTTGTTTTTATAAGCAACTTTAATGTTTGTTATTTGTTTTTTATTCTAGCTTAATAGCCTTGATTTTACATTCATAGGTCTTACTGTCTTATAAGTTATTTTCATATCCTATCCATCATATAAACCTTGAATGGCACTAAATAGCCTTCTTGTGCTGATGTGCCGTTAAGAAACTACTCAGTCACTCCTACACATGTGCATGTAACTAAGTTTTTAATTGTGATTGTGATTGCAACAACTGTACCAAAAGAATAAGAGCAACTTTGTGGCATGTATGTATTCGTTTTGGCTCTGTCAATCTGAGTTTTGTAACGGTCTTTCTGTAAGCTGATAGGCTACATCTAGGTGATTTGATTTGACAGTGTTGATTGAAGGACATGTGGTGTAATGAAAAGGTCCAATCCAGTAATGCACAAAGGTTTCTCTAGGGAGAGTGTGGAACAGTAGATGTGTTCAACAGATGCTGACAGTGTGTGTCTATGTCTAAGCACAGAGTATGTGATAAATTAACACAAGATATTTTTGCTGCTGTAGACTAACATTGAAATCACAAAAGAGGAAGATTTTGGGTAAATATCTGGTTGTTTTTTAGGAAATAATAAATTTGCTTTTGACAGAAGTACTGATGCAAAATGCCTAGAATACCTCAGTTGTTCTGATAACCTTGAAAGTCTTTGTATTTTTCTACCGATCCCTTCATCTGTCTATCTGTTCATACGTTACCAGGCTTGTGAATACGATATTTTTAAATATATGGGCCAATTTTGCTGCAACATGGCACAAGTGGTCTACAGGACTAGGGCACGAAACGGTCAACTTTGGCGTCAGGAGGTCAGAGCTGAATGTCAGACGAGGCCAAAGTTGGCGGGACGTCATTCTCAACTTCCTGGCTTCGAGTAGGTTTCTAGTTTGCTTCAAGGTCTGGAAAGTCCTTGAAAACCAGCAAGATTTTTCTTTAATCTCCTTGAATCTGTCCTTTATACCATGTACCATTTGTACATTGCAGTCATTATGAAATGCTTGGTAGAAATTGTTTCATGCGAGTAAATCATACTTGGCCAGATATTTGTAGTCATATACTGTTGTGGTACCGTATTTTGATGGCCTTTTAATTCATACATGAGGTACTTGAAAAGTGTTTGAATTTAATTTAGACATCAGAGTGGGAAGTGAATTTAATTTAGACATTAGAGTGGGAAGTGAAGTTAATTTAGACATTAGAGTGGGAAGTGTTGTCCACGTTACTTGTATGTATCAGAATTTCTGAGAAATGATGCTGTCTGGCATCTCACATGTAGGCGGATACTGCAGCTGGAGGAGGAGATGGTACAGGAGATGTGTAGTGATGTGCTACGTGTGAAACCTGACCTCGTCATCACAGAGAAAGGCGTGTCAGACCTGGCCCAGCACTTCCTCATGAAAGCCGGCGTGTCCGTTATACGTCGAGTCCGCAAGTCCGATAACAACCGGATTGCTAGGTATAATCAGTCTGTGTCAACCGACAAATGTTTCAACACTTAAAATTTGGTTTAATTTACTGAGTTTGATATTGTATTTTGTCTGCAGTAGTGCAGGATAATTTTGCTTGATCTAAAAATATTTACTGAATATTGTGTCAGTGTGGTGAGATGATGGGAATAATGTTCACTGTGCTGGACATACATATATCTGGCAGAGCTGTAGGGTGAATATTTTTGCAATTTTATGAGAACACACTGCTCTTACTATTATTATGATATACAATATTTTGTATCCTGAGTATTTTATTTGGAAATTTTAAGTTGGGCAATGTTTTGTTTGTGTTCTGTATGGTGGCTGTTCAGCTTGATGGTAATGATGTTGTGCTCATCACTAAGTTGCTTTACTTTTCACCGGGTTAGTAGTGAAATGGGTGACCGTTCATGGGTCTGTCTCAGACCAACTCAGCCTGGCTATCCTTCTGTTTGTAGGTCCAATGAAATGGTCATGGTTATTGCTAGGGAAGAAATGGTCAGTTCTACACTATGTCCTAAAAAAGTAGTACACAAAGCTCGTGGCGACAACTTTATCAATTCTTAACCAATTTTCACAACTCTTTCACTGCCCGAAAGAGAAGTAAATACCTCAATATGTTTGCGAAAGTTAGAAGTTTGAATTTTGCATATCTGGAAGAAAATACAAACGAAAATGTAACGTGCATTGATTTTTGCATAAAAACCAAATTTTAATGCATTTAGCTTATTTACTTGTTTCCGGTTCCTGTTAAATATTCTTTGTAAATAGCGGACGATTTTATCTAAACAAGTGTTATGAACTGAAGCAGCGTTTTCCACATATTTTGCATAGCACTGACTCGACCATCATTGACAATGCAGTTGATGAGTGGCGTGGATGTCTTCACGCATGTGTGCAGCAAAAGGTGGACACTTCGCGCAACTGTTGTGACAGTTTTTAGCCATATGACAAATGACGTTTCAGTTTTTGTCAAAAGTGACATGATTTTTAGATATTTTTTTCTGGAAACTACCACAAATTTGAACTTCTAAGTTTTACATGGTAATGCAGCAATATACTGAAAGTATGGTGGAAAGTATTATATGAGTTTCGTTGGAAATTTATTTGGCTTTACAGCAGTGAAAGAATTTTGATAATCCGTTAAGAATTGACAAAGTTACCGCCATTAGTTTGGTGTACTACTTTTTTGGGACACAGTGTATGTAACAGTAAGCCGTGTTACCAGGACTGCTCGCAAACTAGCTTAGTCGGTTAAAGGCACTAGTTGTTAAATGAGCCAGCCAACACGTAGTAAGCTGCCTTAATTGGGCTTACCCTCACTGGCTAAAAGTGCCATAAAGAGTTAAGCTCCCACACAATAGACATTGCTGTCTGTGTGAAATCTTTTCTTTATGCTGTAGTTTGTTTGCATTTTTTGATTGTCTACAGAGCAGTTGGGGCGACAATTGTGAACCGAACAGAGGAGCTGAAGGAGGAAGACGTCGGCACGGAGTGTGGACTGTTTGAGATCGAGAAGATTGGAGATGAGTAAGTACAGAGAAACGTGCTTATGTATCAGTTGAATATAGCAGGCAGTTAATGCTTACAAACATTCAGCAGTTGCACAGTGCACAGTATAGCAAGCAGGTCACACGTGTAATAGTATATGATAAAAGTGCCCCTGCAGCATTTTTTTTGCGATAGTGTCACTATAATCTTGACATTTATAATAATCTTGACATTTATAATAATAATAACACAGTACTATAGTGAGACTGCTCAGTGCTGCCAATGTCTGTCTGATTTCCACATTGAACCGCAGTGGGTTAGAGTTAGAGCTCGGTCTATTGCAGTAATTAAACTGACTTCCCCACTGCTACCTGGAGCCTATGCCCATTTAAAGGCACATAAGTAATGTAGCACCACAGCAGCATTATGCTCCATAACCTAACACATTTCACTGTGGTAATGCAGCTGGATATGGAGCTGCTTACAATGTGATGTCAAATTGTTTCCATCATTGCCAGCATTCAACCTCTGTCTCACGACTACTGTTCGCCTGGGGCCAAATTTTTAAACATTTCTAAGTCAGACTTAGGCTTGATATTTTCCTAGGAAAAACTTGGGACAATTCCTAATTTTCAGAAGTTTTTTGGAACAATATTAGGAAAATACCTAGTAAATATTAGGAAAATACTTAGTAAACCGTCTTAGGAAAAACATAGGAAACGTTAGGAAAATGTTCTGAGAATTGACTTAAGAATTTTCTCAAGTATTTCTTAGGAATTCCTAATTTCTGTGACTTAGGAAAAACTGAAGATCTTAGGAACGTTTGAGGTGTCCTGGTAGTTTCAGCCACGCTTGACTACTTTTTCTCTTTGTGGTACAAATCACATCGTTTTGCTTTCATCTTTTTAGGTCCTTGTACTTTAGACATTATGCTACTTAAATCAGTTCTTTAATAATAATAGTGTGATGACGATAAAATAATAATAATGCTAAAATAACAGTGTGGCTTCATCAACAGCTGTCAGTGCCTTTACCTGTGTGCAGGTATTTCACATTCCTGGTAGAGTGCAAGAGTCCGAAGGCGTGCACCATCATGCTGCGTGGTGCGAGTAAAGATATTCTCAACGAGGTGGAACGTAATCTGCAGGATGCGATGAACGTCGCTCGTAATGTTATGGTTGACGCAAGACTTGTGCCTGGAGGTGGAGCCGTCGAGATGGCATTGGCACATGTCAGTATGCTATATAGGATGGATTATTTCTCATTTTCAGCTGTGGTCATATTTTTGCCACGAGAATGGTAAATCACAGTATCCGTTAGTCTTCGACTGGATAAATGTGATACAGTATTGTGTATTTAACGTGCAGTAAAAAGCTAACATGTAGCCGTCAGTCCACCACATGGGACAAACAGAAAAATAAAAGAAAAATGAACTAAAAATAAATCGAGAAGCATGATAAGTCCTGTCCAGTCCCACGATTGTGAAGGCAGTCCATGGGTAGAAGTATTAAGGTGGGAAGGATATATTAAAAGGGTAGGTTTTGAGCTTTGAGTGATGGAGTGATGGATGATGAGTGGTGATGACATAGATGAGCTGACAAGTGAATGAGGAGGTGAGTCGAGACATGACTGGCGAGGCTGACGGAGTGAATCGGGGAGTTTATTCCAGAGATGGGATGATGCATATCTGAATGAGCGATCTGTGATTTTCAATGAGAAGATGGTTGGTGGGCGAGAAAGGGTGACAGCAGATGAGGAGCGGGTACTGCAAGGTGGTTGAACAGAGATCGGGTTGTTAAGATAGCTAGGTTTGCTGGTTGTAAGAACTTTGTAGGCAAAAGAAAGAAAGAGAAAGATATATTTGAGATTATATTTGTTGTAATGTGGAGATTTCTGCATGTGAAGGTACTGAATGAGAAAGCAAAGCACATAACAGGCGTACAGCAGTGGCCGTATCGTGCCGTGTCACGTGCCCTGGAGGTGATACCTCGCACGCTGATTCAGAACTGTGGCGGACAAGCAATACGCACGCTCACAGCACTCAGGGTACGTCATACTTTTTGCTGCTTTGTGGCATCTCGTGAAGTCATTTGTTAAAGCCAGTGTTGTGCCATTTACTGGCATCTAGCGTATGTTTCTGCATGTAGGACAATCTGCATACAAGTCAGCTCCCGTCTTGAAGGCTGAAAAAAAACAGTTAACATTGGAGACCTGCATATAAGTCGACCAATGAAACTTGGCAACTGTATTGTGTCGTATTTTCATCAGCAAATTCTTGACGTGCAACTTAAATACAGCTTTATAGGAGTGTGTTTTTTACAACAACGTTGATTACCAACAGTTTCTACGCAAACTGTCCAACATTTAACAGATGCATGCACATATAAGTGGTCCATGAATGCAGACACAGATAGTTCATTTGGCCTGACATCTGAAAGAAGTCTGCAGTTGAAATTGTTGCGATTAATGCACTGTCGTCGTTCCCCAGCCGTTCGCACCACTCAACTGATGTGCAAAAATGCTGCCATAGTCAAACAAACTACAGCACACAAGAAGATTTCAGACAGACAGCAAAGTTTATTGTGTGGGAGCTCACCCATTTATGACACTTCACGACGGTGGCGGCTAGCACACGACCCATGTCAGCTGGACGGCTAGCTTATTTACAATTTAGGGAATGTCAAGTTATGCATTGGTTGATTGTGGCATTTGCATTTTTCACAGACGATGTGTTTCAATGCACATCATTGTGTTGATTGCTTTGTATGTGAGCATGCAGTGATATCAAATTCAATAAACAGCTAGGGCCCGATTCTCAAAAGTTTGTAAGTCTTATGATTTTCCTAAGAAAAACTTAGGACAATTCCTAATTCTCGAAAGTTTTTAGGAAAAAGTTAGGAAAATACTTAGACAAGCCATGAAGCTGTCTTAAGCGAATCTTAAAAACAACAAATGGCCTTCCCAATGTCATTGCAGCAGCAGATTGCATGCATATTGCAATCAAAGCACCAACAGATACTGAAGATGCCTAGACATGAACAGGAAAGCCGTACATAGGCCTACTGTCAACATCGAAGGCTCGAAGCAGTACGCAGTGCCAACGTAACTCGCTAAAATAAGCCAGGTGGCGTGCCAGCGTTATTCGCCTGACGTTCTCAGATTGTTTATAAATTGGATATGTACGATTAGTTGTCATTACTGTTCATCAGTGAATTTTAGTATTAACAACAGGACAGCCAATTAAATTCCAAGCCTGTTATACAAAATCATTTGTCAGAAATGCCTACCATTGCGTCAGTATTGTCATGGACCATAGTAGTGTTAGTAGTGTTGGGAGTTGCTAAGAAAATGTTCTGAGAATTGACTTGAAATTTTCTGAAGAATTTCTTAGGAAGTCGTAACACCCTGACTTAGGAAAGATTTAGGCATTATGTCATGTCAGTGCATGCTGCTCGTGTGTAGGCAAAGCATGCAGCAGAAGGTTGCCTGAGTTGGGGTGTGAATGGCGAGACGGGAGAAATTGCCGACATGAAAGATTATGGAGTCTGGGAGGCCTACTCTGTGAAGGCTCAGACGTACAAGACAGCTATCGAGGTCTGTTTCCATTGCTGTTTGGTTTTGATGTCTGTGTGTGACTAGTGCCACTTAGACTGAAAACTTATTGTTGCCTTTGCCGTCTTTCTTGAACGAGGGCATGTGACGGTATGTGTATGGACTGCCCCACAATTTTCTTTTTGTAACTAAGATAACTGATATATATGCTTTATTATTTATTTCATAAGTTTACTTGTTTTGAGGAAAAAGTTTGTATTTTGCAGCCAGAGCATCATGCTTGAGGGTTAGCATTGAGTGGTTTGTTTTTTTGAGTGTCAATTTTTAGTTGTGGTAACTTAGTGTGTATCTCCAAGAGTGCATTTTGAACTGTGTTCAACTTACATGTACAGTGTGTGCATAATTTATTGCTGACCCACATAAATGGCGAGATATGCTTTGGTTGACGATGTCGGTCTGTCTGTTGTCTGTCCCATCGTTATATCTTGAAACTGGTGCGTTATAGGCCTATAGTTACTACTGAACACTAACAGGAAACCCTACCTAGGAATTCAGTGGTACTATTTTCAGTCACCTAGTGTGACCCTGACGTGGGATCACTTTTAGAATTCTGGCACATTTCTGCATATTGCCATGGCCTGCAGTTTGACTTCCGTGTCACAGTGTGCCACGGGTGTTGTCAACAGACTGCGACCATCGCAACTTGATCACACTGATCGCGGGAGTTTGTTTACAGCAGTCAGTTGACTATTGTGGTCCAGCTTTTTATCGCAGTGGTGGCCATATTCTTGTTATAATAATGAAAATAATGGTCTGTCCTTTCAATGCTCTGACACTGTTTGCTTGAAGGGCATCCGGTCTATAACATATTCCACTCCAGCAGTTCTGTAAGCTTTTGAAGTTTCCGTAATGAATTCTTTGGGAACCCAACTTGACACCTGCTAAACACAGAAGTGATCTTTTCAACAAAAACTGGAAGCAGTCCTCCTGATGACATTACTGACGTGTTTATGTTTGCAGACGGCCATTCTGCTGTTGAGGATAGACGACATCGTGTCCGGCTTGAAGAAGAAGAAGGAGGCTGGTGGTGCCGGCGGTGGTGCATCTACGGCGAATCCTGAAGAGGATCAGGGTCCATCAGAAGCCAATGACTAGTTTTGCCTTCGTTGACAATAAGTCAGTCACAACAAACAACTGTGTGTCGTGTGCCCCGTGTCGTCCTCTGTCGTTGCTTGTTTGTTTCTCACAGACTTGCAGAAGTCAAAGTTTTGTCTCGTCAACTTGTAACTGTCAACACTTCATTGTTGTCGACTGTGCTACGAGCATGAAATTCTCTGTTAGGTTATTGTGCAAAGTTCGTTTTTTACCAATAAAATATTTAGTTTTGGATTGATGTGATGGTTTATTTCTGTGCCAAGTTTGTTTGACAGGCCAGTGGCATATATGGCATAGTTTTATTTGCGATTTAGAAATACTAGACTAGCATGATATGGTACACAAAATTTTGCATTGACCCTTATGGGCCAAAATCGTCTTAAAGACAAGTGTTGGTTATTGATCTTGTAAGCTGCATTACTTTATCTTACTCTTGGCCTTGGTCATCGCTGAAGTGACTGTTATGTGTCGAATGGGATATTAAAGCCTTCTGTACCATTCCATACCCGAAAGTTGATCTTTTCATGCTTTCCACCATGGACTACTTATGCTAGTAGGCATCAAAGTCGGTTAATTCATTTTTAGAATATCGTGATACACACAGATGAATGAACAAACCACTTAGGAGCATTATGCCTCTGCATGTCAGTCTGGTCTAGTGGAGGCACTGGTATTTAATGAACTTGTTTTCATTTTGTACTTGTCATATTATATTTTTATGCGGCATTATGCCTCTGTTGCATGCTATGCTGTGCCTGTAGAGGCATAATTTATGTTTCTACAGGCACAGTATAGCATATTACATAGCGTGCAGCAGAGACATGTCACAATGTTCCATTCCCAAGTGAACATGTCCCACCGAAACCATGTTCTAATTCGTTGCATTGTGTAGTTTGGAAACGGCCATTAAACAACTGTGGTTCATGCTGTAACAAACTACATATTACAAATTGTTGCCCACCTTTGTGGTGTTGCCGGACAAACCTTGCCCTGCGCCCCATGGTACGGAGATGGCACTGTGACCTGGCAATGTTCAGTAGCATTATCTCACTGTCATCTTAACAGCATCATCGACGATTACAACTTCAGAGACGCTAAGGTATGTATTGTATAGTTGTATACGTTTTGGTTGACACTTTGTCACAAGATACGGCCATAGTTACTATCGAATAAAACGAATAGGAAACCGCACCCAAGCTTTCAAATGGTACCAGTTTGAATGACCTCTAGTGACCTTTTCAAGGTCGTGACTTTTGAAGGTCGTGATTATTCAACGTCAAATAACTTGAAAATGGTACAACATTACTTACATGGTACTTAATCTTACATGGCCGACCAATAGAAAGTCTTATGTGATCTATCGAACGACGCCATTTTCAATGACCTTGAACGACCCCCTACCCTCATTCTCAAGGTCATACAGACACAGTGACATTGAAATACTAATATGGACACTCGCTCCCTACACAACAATGTCATTTCGAATGATCTTGAGTGACTTGGCAAAATATTCAATGACACGAAGTGCGACAGCTGAGCTTCTTGTCAATAATATGGCGGATTCTTTCACCCTGAAATGTGGCAGGTGGCTCTGGGAACATGCCATTGAATTCGGTCAAACGTCCGCCATATTGGATGGAATTCTATTTATATGGTTTTGACTTCGACCATATCACCGCATACGACATGTCTTTCTGCACCAGTCTGCGAAGTAATTTTATCCAAATCGGACCGCCCACGGCAGAAAAATGACGTCATGTCGATTTTCAAGATTCATATTGTAGGGGCCCAATAATGGGTTCTTTGAATGTACGAGACCATAGCTCTAAATTGCTTAGTTTTCGAGAAAATCGCGTTTTTTTGCATTTTGGCGACAGACCAATGTAGAGTTTTATCTCTATGCGACTGTAGAATACGGTAGACGTTCAAACTGAGTTGTGTTTGGTATTTATGGTAAGCATTAGGCGTATTGTTACGTATAATATATTTATTAACAAACAATTACAACATATCAATGGTTACAAATAGGCT
>Ga0209637_1000590_pt1 | contig 10499 bp, 8 predicted proteins | sample OlaalgELextract3_2_FD_187379 | JGI IMG/M metagenome (GOLD analysis project Ga0209637, IMG submission 187379) | Olavius algarvensis symbiont microbial communities from Tuscany, Italy - Type G ELBA extract 3 (SPAdes) (version 2) | ecosystem: Host-associated > Annelida > Digestive system >... | reverse complement strand
CTATCGAACGGCGCCATTTTCAATGACCTTGAACGACTCCTAACCTGGTTGTCAAGGTCACGCCATTCTTTGATACTAAATATCTCACAAACGGATACAGATACGGCCACAGTTACTATAAGAGGCAAATAGGAAACTGCACCCAAGCTTTCGAATGGCACCAGTTTCAATGAAATTGAGTGACCTCTAACCCCGATTTCAAGGTCACGATATCATTCGACGTCAAAAAAACTTGAAAATGGTACAAGATAGAGCTATAGTTACAGTGGCGGACCAATAGAAAGTCGTACACGGTCTATCCACCGCGCCATTTTAAATGACCTTGAACGACCCCCATACCCATATTTCAAGGTCAGGCCATTCTTTGATGCTGAATATCTGTGAAATGGCTAAAGATACGGCTATAGTTACTATGGAAGGCGAATAGGAAACCATACCCAGGCTTTCAAATGGTACCATTTTCAGTGACCTCTAACCCACAGTTCAAGGTCACGATAATATTCAACGTCAAATAACTCGACTAATGGTATGTCGTGTATGATCTATCCAATGGTTCCAGTGGCCTTGAGTGACCCTTGACCTAGATTTCAAGGTCATGGGTAATTAGACCTACAGATGCCCTCGACGTAGTGTGCGCAGCTGACGCGCGATCTGTTCGCGATAGCAAAGTTCTTGTTGTATGAGCACTGGACTATGAGTTGCGATTTGCAAACACACAATTCTAGACCAGTTTTAACAACTGTTTTGTGAAGCAAATAACACGAGCTACTTGACTAGCAATTTGAAGTCGATAACAACGTTTAATAATGGAGAACCGTTAATTTTAAATAGAATTTCTTACGGTAGGTTCATAAAAGCTTATTTCGGCATGGTTACTAAACCGCTAATAACACACAATAGGCTACCACCAATACAATGCTATCAGAGATGTATGGCCTGCCAAAAATTAGGATGAGCATTACTCTCCTCAGATGGTACCGGTGGTCAAGGATTGCCGCATCTGGCTCACGGCCTAATTTCATCACTGTTATCCTCGTCGCCTGTCCAACATCATCCTTGACCGGATCTTCGTCAGCTCAGCGCTTCCGCGACGCCAACCCCGTCGACATACACAGGTCGCTATCAACGTCTTCTTCGTCTCCAGAGCACGTTACCGCCATCTTCGACTGCTGAACGTTATCCGTGACCGGACCGTCGGTGATTCTGTTTGCGTGACGCTAACTCAGTTGCCTTTGTTGTTTGGTGAATACTAGGCGACTTACTGTAGGAACAGCTGTAACGCTTGCTAGACTTCTTTGCATTTTCGTGCGGAAAATAAAACGCAACAGAATACTTCCACAGGATGCTAGTGATGTTCATTCGTGATGAATATTGATTGCAGCGCTTAAAATACAATTGTTAGCGTGTCATCGCATGCATTTCATTTGTTATGGTATGACTTGCGAGCGTAGAGGACGATATTTTGTCTAACCCTAACAGGACATACGGTGCACGATAGTGCTATACGGACCGATCGCCATCGGCATCTTCACTTCGACAACGCTCCGTTTATGTCTGCTTCTGTGACTTACGAAAAAAACTAACAGAGTAGGTCTGTAACAAGACACATCACGGTGCCTTAACACTAGGGCTATAAGAATTATATCGTATCTGATTAATCGCCTATTAAAACAAGTAGCTCATGTCGTTTAATATTTCACAGTCACTTAAGGTCATTCGAAAATGACACGCTTGAGTCGGTCGTGTCTCGTAGCGTTTCTGAAATATTTAGCATTAAATAATGGCGTGAACTTAAAATCGAGGGTTGTTCGTTGAAGGTCGTTGAAAATGGCGCCGTTCAATAGATCATATACGACTTACTATTGGTCTGCCATTGAAAGTACAGCTCCATCTTGTACCATTTTCTATTATTTGACGTTAAATAATATCGTAACCTTGAAATCTGGTTTAAGGGTTAGTGGGTTACGTAAGGTCATTGAAAATGGTACTATTCTAAAAGATGGGTACGGTTTCTTATTTACCTTCTACAGCAACTATAGCCGTATCTTTAGCCGCTGCTGAGATATAGACGTGACCTTGAAATCGGGGTTAGAGGTCATTCAAGATGGTTGGAAATTGCGCCGTTCGATAGAACACATACGACTTTCTATTGGTCGGCCATTGTAAGTATAGCCTGTTGTACCATTTTCGAGTTATTTGACGTTGAATAACGTCGTGACTTTGAAATCTGGGTTAGAGGTCACTGAAGGTAATTCAAATTGGTACCATTCGAAAGCTTGGGTGCGGTCTCCTATTCGCCTTCCGTAGTAACTATGGCTCTCTATCATGCATGACAAAGCGAGATACTGTTCGAAAAATCGTGATTATTTCATACCCATTGCATTCAACGTCCCCGTTAGGGGGTTCCCGTCGGAATATTGCCATCCCGTATGGTATGTAAACACTAGAATGATGGGGCTACATGACGGTAAAAAATTGTGAGGATATATTCAGCGATGTCGACAGAATACCGGCGTGTGACAGACGGACAGACGTCTCGCGACGGCATAGTCCACGCGTCGCGCGGTAAAAACGTAGGATGACAGCATCACTTTACAATGTGTGATTGTGAGCAATAAGTCGAATGTTGTGCCCAGACCACTCCTCGCTGTACCAAATGTAACAGCCCATCCATCAACGGCTAGTGTACCAACTTTGTTTTATTCGATGTGGCACTATAATTGCCTTTGAAGTCTAACTGGAAAATTAGGTGTAACGTTAAAACGCAACCAATTGCGTTATAAAAATAGTTTCGAACAGATTTTGTAATCGTGTGAGTGATGCATCAATCTATCTGTAAGTTACAAGTAATGTACAGAAAAAGCATTTTTATCATAACGCAAGGAAGTCGACAACAGCATGCTGTACTTAAAGGTACCTCATACGCTCACACGACGAGACCATTAGTACTGTACCCTACAGAAAGTACGGTGCATGTCTAGTTGTTTGTATTTCTATCACTCGTGGTGAATAAAGATTATATAAGGTTTTCGAGACATGTTGTCACCCTGAACTCTATGTAGAAGCAGGATTTTTTAACCACTGGTTGACAAACATCAACCAGTACCTCAATGACATCAGCACCGCTAGTAGTCGCCACGTTTGATACCATCACATCACATCACACATATTACAGAAACAATCATGCACATCTAACTCAACCCAAGAATTACGCGACTCTCCGAAGCTGCTAGTTATATATACACAGTCATGTCACGCAAATCAGCTGTCGGTGATGGAAGAAAAAGTCCTCACATCTTGGCAAGAGCTCTCATGCTAAGACTGCTGATTAAAACCTCGCTTATCGTATGCCAAACACATAGCAATATTTCAAACATAAAAACAGACTTCATAGTTATCACAAAGCTGTAACATACGACCATCGGCATAAAAATCTTTTAAACACTGACAAATGGCAGATTGAAAATTCAATAATTTTTGTATGAAGCAAAACAAAACAGTGCACTTATCTCTATTCAGCCAAAGTCAACAACAAGAGCCGTTAGACAAACTACAGGGCGCCAAAAAAGTACCCCCTTACGATCTCTTGCCAGTAACAAGATAATTTTTGACGCACAACGTTATGCGTAAGCATGGCCTATGCCATTGTGTGGTGTCTGTTACGTTCGTGTATTGACAAAACGGGTACTGGTAATCATATTAAATTTTTTTCATCATCGCGTACCCATACCATTCTAGGTTTCATACCAAATGTTATAGCAATATTACAATGGGAACGCTCCTAACTTGGATAAAGATCGCGATTATCGACCAATATGTGGCTTTGGGATCGACGACTGGTGTAGTGTCGAGAACAGAACGGAATTGCATAATTTAACCTGAAGCCAAGTAACTAATAACTAGACTGCACTCGAGGTACTGTACTGTTGAAGCAAACTACTGACAGACACAACACATCTTGCAGCCTACAAGCCACAGCACAGCTTCTTGTATATTTTGCACAATGGTTAAACATTTATACTGACATATATTCACCAAGTTTTGTTTGGCTATGAATAACAATGCGGAAGCTACGTAAAGCTGAATGCTTTAACCTAGATTTTTGAGCATTTTTTCTGCATTTATGAGAAAATTCTTTTTTATCGTCATGTCCAACAGTGCACTTACTGATATGGCCAATTTGCCAGATGGCCCAATCAACAGTGCTGCACTGCATTTCTGAACAAAGTCGAAGATGTGCTTCAAGGCTGGCGGTGGACACTCTGAACATTTACTGTAACGCTAAAAGTGTTTTCTTCTTACTTTGACACTGAGCCTCTGTTCATGGTTATTAGTTGAAACAGTTTATTTTAACATTAAAATTGTCTAAAACTATGTTTAAAGCAGCACATTTTGGTTATTTTTGTGAATATTATAACAAACTTAGCACAACCATGTAAATATAATTGGCTAACTACTGCGCAAAATTTTGTGTGATAGTGTTTCTGTGGTTGTTGAAAAATAACGAAAATTCCTTGGGAGGTACTTTTTTGCCACATCCTGTAGATGTCCTGCAACTTGTTCAGACGAAAGTACCGAAGTCAGATAAAGTTAAATCACATACGGCCATATAATGAACAAAATCAAACAATTAACGCTAAGCGACCCGATTTATAATCGACTCGTGCAGCGACGCAATCTGCGCACTCCATTTGTCCATTCCATTGTAACGCGCAACACCGGCAGACTCTTGGTTCAACTCCAGCAACTGGTGCACCTGATCAATTCGTCCGTGGACCGTACTACAATACATAAGCAATGCTTTTAACCATCCACAACAAACTACTTACTGATAAATACTGAAGCACATTGAAAGTGCATTTTAGTACCACTTAAGAGTGATGGCAAAAATATACAACAATATCGAGAATTAATTTATATCAGATGGAAGAATCACTGTAAAACAGCACATATCTTAACACACCAGAAGTTTCCCATGTGTAAACTGACACATAGATTTTCTGGTAAAATGCTAAGAAAAACTATGGGTCTTCTGACTCTACAGTTCAGTGATAAAAATATTAACCTCTGTTCTATATGGTTTTATCAAATGACATGATTATATGCTCGCTATGACAGAGGCATAGCTGCCTATGAAACCAAACCCTGCATTTTTCATCATGCATCATGCATACATAACTTAAAAGATAACGATGCAGTAACAGCAGAAATTGTTACATACTTGTCGAGAATACATGACACAAGAAGATTTTCTACTTCAACGACGTCAATGTTGAGCTCCTAAAATGCACACATTGCATATTACAATTACTTAAGTATTTTATTACTGCCATAAACCCTTTCACTTCACTGCCTTTAGACTTTGCAATTTTGAAACTAAAATTATATGACCCCTTCATTTTTGCAGTTCTGCACAACTGTCAAAAACAGTATTACTAGAAATAACCTTTTCTCGAAAAGCTACTAAATTGCTTGTAACTTGGGCTTCACTCTAATTATATTACTCTGCCAAAGTAGACAGTGACAGGATCCAGTCTTTTCACATGCAGGCACTGCGTTGTATCCTTGGTATCAGATGGTATGACAAGGTATCCAACGCAGTAGTCGATGAGAGAACAAAACTACCTTATTGCTGACAGATGTCATTCATTATTTGGTCACATCTGTTGCCTACCGGAGAACACACCTGCTTCGCAGGCACTGCAACTGTCAATAGAAGCCCACACCGGCACTCCTCCCGCTACTGACTGGAAGCGCCCGCCGGGTCGTTCACGGAGAAATTGGCTGCAGCAAGTGGAAGAAGACAATGGCCTATCTGTTGGTGCTGCCTGGATCGCGGGCCAGGAATGGATCGTTCGATGTGGAGGACGCTACGACCCTCAGCTAGTCAAGCACAGCAGTGAGTGAGTGAGTGAGCCAAAGTAAACAAAAACATAATGTCCAGTCACACTTCTGGTGGCCTGGTGATGAGCCAAATACTAGAACTGTCAAGCAATTAATTTCTTTAATCGTGTTACTTGTGCGATTATTTTTTAAGTGCATGTTAATCGCGGTGTTAACGTACATTTTGTCACATTTTCAATTTGTTTGTGCTACATTTGCAGGTAGACGTCGGCTCATTGCTGTTGAACGCTAGTCTATATTACTAGTACTGATGACCGATTACAATGACTAACTAGAGATCAATATGCATCACCTCTGCAGGGCAATACAATAGCGGCAGGCCCCGTGCAGTATCCCTTGAGCGATTGTGACGAAATTTTGTGTCGTTGAGGAATTCATAATGTTTCCCAGGTTCGTTCAAATTCAACATAATAGGTATGAAATGTGGCGGGTGTAGCTCAAAGTCTCAAAAATTTCAATTTTTTGGTATAAATTTGCCCCAAAGGAGTCTATCCTCTTAAGCGATTTTTACAAAATTTGGTGTGGGGAGGCAGTCCCAGGTCTGCACCCTCACGCCAAATTTTAGCATTGTAAGTTTCACCAAAATTGCTAATTTTTGGTATAAATTTGCAATTAAGCAATTTTTACAAAATGTGGTGAGGGGGAGCGAGTCCCAGGTCCGCACCCTCACGCCAAATTTCACCACTGTGATTTGAAAATGTGGACTTCCAACCTAAAAATCGCCTTAATAGTAATTTTTGGTATAAATTTACCCCTTTAATCGATTTTTACACAATTTTTTTTGGGGGGGAGCGAGTCCCAGGACTACACTCCCATACCAAATTGGACCATTGTAGCTTTTAAAATGTGGCCTTAAAAGGGCCAAAAATGGTAATTTTTTCTAATTTGCCCCTATGGGAAAATTTTGGGGGTTGATAAGAAAACTTGAATATAGGTGCACAACTACAAACCTTCCTCTATGCAATGACACCATAATAATAATTACAGTGCTTAATAGCGTTTCCGTTATCACAAACTTTGTCATTCGAAACCGTGACAAATAAAAAGAACAAAAAAAAAACATCACACTTTTTGGTCTACAGCCGGTGCGCGACCCACGATCCTCACCATACTTGGCATGGTGATAGAGGAGGTCCGTCCCATATTTGCACCCCTAACTTTTTTTTATCCGATCAGTAGTTTAGCCGTTAGGGGCTGTTGAAAATTTGTGGGAAAATGCCCCCATTGCGGAAAAAATGCTTATAACTTTGTTTGTCGCCGAAAGCAACCAAACTACTACCTATAGATGCGTACAAACGTTGTGAATTTCGTAGAAATAGTGCAAATGAGTCGCCCCTGAGAGGATTTCGGAATGTTTGTGTTCAGTGTTAGCACCACTGGTTTGCGTAATTTTTTCCTGCGTTCAATTTTTAACGGCATTAAAATTCTTTTAATCGCAATTAATTCTTTAACGCGTTCATTAAGATGTTGATTTTACAGCCCTACCAAACACTAGAGCTGAGCAAGCTTCGTATGTGATAATGAGTAGTGTTAATTTTATGCCAGTTGTTTTTATGACTTCACTTACCTCACGAACTATGCAAAATAAAGGCCACATGAATAGTTACTGACACTTGTTACACTGGTATTGTCTTATTGATAAACATGCAACAGATCTCAAAGCAACTGAGAAATGCCAATAATGTACTTTTACTTGCATCATCCCATTTGCACTTAATGATAGTCTCCATAATCTCAACAAATCAACACTGCTGTCAACTAAAATCAGATCAATGCCATTTGTTACCATATAAACACAATGTACAGAATTACACAGTAATGTCATTCACTAGATTTATTAAAAAACGGTTAACAATAAACAGTCATCAAACAGTTTACCTGAGATATAAACGGTATGTGGATTCGTGTGTACGGCTTTATGAGTTTGATGAGAACCTGTGTCCGTATGTTCCGAAGCAAATCTTCAACATGAAATGTGAGCAAACTTCCGTACAATACAGTAATTACTTTCAATTATTACTTACAGCAGCATAAATGACTTGAATGTATTATGTGCTAGAAAGAAAGGCAAAGTGGTTCACTTTGCTGAAGAACCTGTTAAACTAGACAATCATCATCATCATCATTGCACACACTGAGCCAAATATACCACTTAACCACGCTATAACTCATCATTAGGAGACTGCTATTAGTCAACCACCTGTTAGACAACTTCAACTCATTACATGAATAAACAGAAATATATGAACATCACTATGTAACTGTATGAATATCTGTTTATTTGATTGATGTTTAACGTCACTTTCAGCACAACAAGGCTACATCATACCATAGGAGAGTAGAGTATATTAAGATAGTTGTGACGGGATAATCACGATGAGGATGAATAACTAAAACAGTGAAAAAGAAACTAAAAAGATAATGAAAAAAAAAACAGTTCATATGAACTGTTTTGTTTAAAGGTTAATGGGTCCTGAAGCAACTGGTCTTTGTGGAGACTAACTCCTCGACATAGACATCATTTGGACATGGTCCGGCTAGCCAATTACTTAGCAAGATAACCGAACAAAACAAATCTAAGACAACACAAGAAAAACCAACACACTCAAAAAACACAATCAAAAAAAACAAGCTACCCTGGTTGATCCGGCCAGGAAACAGGGTGACCTACTCTATACAGGCCCCGGGACCACACGGGCCAGGCTACCGGCTAGCAGGTTTGTCCGTTTCCTGTCACTAGCTCAAGGCTGACGCCAGTACCGTAAATTGTATGAATAACACTGACACAATTACATATTTCATACACAGAAACAGAGTGCACTTAACCAGCGAGACAGCAAATGCATTAATTTATTCACCTTCAATGTGCTCGCGTATAAACGGATCTTCCATGATTGTCTCCCGATTTGTCTTCAGAATTTTCTCAAATTCTGTTATGTCGTTATTCTGATAAGCACTACACGCAAAAATAGACAGTAAAAAGCACAAGATATAGAAAACAATTGGCACAATTTGTAATTTTGTACAAATATCAGCAGAATCTTTGTCCATCATTAATACATTAACAGTAGCAAAGTGTCGTAAGTTAACCTGACGAGGTTAGTCATTGCAAGAATTTCTGGGTTATTTTTGTATGGTTTTGCCTCTTGAGAGTCAAATGGATTAATTCCAGACTTCATCAGCATGTTGGCCAGCACAAGATATTTCAGACACGTAGTCCGCCTACAAAACATAGACACTGCTGTTACGTGTAGGCTAAAGTTCAAGCATATAGCTGAACACTTACAAAACTGTTGACTGTCAAGAATTAAATTATAGCTATACACTATAAATGCCAGACATTATTGGCTCTGCATTCTAATGAACATAGAAATGAACATAAATATTAGATGCACATCTACAGCACTTTAAACATCTTCATTATCAGACAGCATGAAGTCAAACACACACGCACACAAAACTGTTGTCCACATACTAACCATGTGTCACGTGGTTCGACTTACAAATAAACAGTAACAAAAATTAAACAAGCACCAGTTAAATATAATAAAATAATAACATTTAATACAGCTCTCCGCCGTCTCCGGCTATAGCTACAGTGAACAAAGCCATAGGTTTGCATTCGTTTCCGGGCGCTAGCAGTACAAAAAAGAATCAGTCAAAATTAAGCTCCCTAGGAATGCCCTTAGGCAAATTGGATTAACCACACCATTTTAGGAATGCATTCAAAACTGACCAGGGGTTGTATATCTAAAAAAGCTATCTGATGAACCGTTTTTGAAATAATGGCTGCCAAAGAGAAGCACATTCCACTTAAGAAAACCAAATTTTCAGTTCCCCTGATGGGACTCCTACGGCAATGGCCACCAACAGGCAATATGGAAGTCCGGGACACAGCTCCATCCCTGTGAAAAATTTCAGCTAAATCCATTCAGCAGTTTTGGAGGAGATGCGTCCCAAACACACACAATGACATACACACAAACAGCAAACTTAATATCCTCCTATTACCATGGAGGAGTTAATGTTTGTATATTATAAACATCAAATTTCGGTGAACACAAAATGATAGGTGGACATCACAGACAACTAGAACAACTTGAATGTCTTAGCGGACAACGATCAGCAGCTCCCTTTATAGCTACAGTTTACAGCATTCTTGCACATGCAAGTTAGAAATATTTCCAACTCATACAAGTGGCACACAATTATTAACCATTACAATATTAACAGAAATGTACCTCGGACTGCCAGATTCGTCGTAATTTTTGAAAGCCTCAAAGAAATCTGTGTGTGCTTTTTCATACTCGCCTTCACGGAGATGCATTTTACCACCACATTCTATAAGCCATACAATCACACATACACAAGCAAACGTCTTGGATATGCCATCAAAATATGTAGGTGTATTCTCCGACAGTTATTAAAACAAGAGGTCAAAGTAATTTGACAAAAAGCGCCTCACGGGAGCCCATTCCCCGGTTAGGGGTCACCCCAGGGGGTCGAAATTTGTACCATTGAATTCCTGGGGTAGGGGTTCCTATTAGTGTTCCATAGTAACTATAGGCCTAGGATGCACCGTTTGGCCACAGTGC
>Ga0209637_1000586_pt1 | contig 10552 bp, 6 predicted proteins | sample OlaalgELextract3_2_FD_187379 | JGI IMG/M metagenome (GOLD analysis project Ga0209637, IMG submission 187379) | Olavius algarvensis symbiont microbial communities from Tuscany, Italy - Type G ELBA extract 3 (SPAdes) (version 2) | ecosystem: Host-associated > Annelida > Digestive system >... | reverse complement strand
CATATCGCCTGCCCCAAGGAACTGGAGGCGGTGTCCAGGTCGTCCAAGACACACCTGGCTAAGAACGGTGGAGGAAGATCTGCGCCAATTTAATCTTGGCCTCGCGTCAGGGCTTCGGAGAGCTCAGAACAGAACAGCTTGGCGGGCACTCACAGGAACAGCAACGTCACCGACAAGCTCCGACTGATGATGATGACTTAAAGCCTCTGCAACGAAGATGATGTCCCCGCGATGTCCCATCAATATCTACTTTTTATCAATCAATAAATCAATCAATCGGTCAGTCAGTTGGGTCAGGTCGATCAATCGATCATCAATCGATGGATCATTCGATCGATTGATCAATCAATCACCAATCAATCAATCAGTAAAGCATCAGTCAATCACAATTTTTAGAGTGGCCCAAGTAATGAAAGACACTGCAAGGACCACTAGAAAAGTGCTACTGAGGAAAAGATCTTTGACATGGGGAAGTTTTCAGTTGATGGTCAATCGTCACTAATAGTGACCCAGTCTCTCTAGCAAAAACCTTGATTGGTCAATAGCATGCTTCTTAGATGATGTACACACTACAAGCACTAGTATAATGTGCCATGATTCTTTAACACACTTTGGCATTGTACAGATCTTTTACTTACTTACTGCCATGCTTTGACACCAACGGTAGGAAGAAAGAGCACAATGGCCTTCGTGTAAAGAATATAATTTCTACTCATCAGCCATAGTATTGCGTTCATGTACTTTGGGAGTTTATGCTGGACTTCTCGTACTAACTGGCTTTTGTTTTTAGTTCATTTTTGCAAATTGCTTGTTTTGTATACATGACTAAGGTGGCTCCATCATTTTTTGAGCATACATTACACATGATCTTATTGCATTACAGAGTACACTGGTAGGCACTTGAAGGAATGAATTAAACTACACTCCACTGAACTGTCAGTCTGCTTGTTATAACGAGGTTATCACTCTACAGCTGAGATATGTGGATAACTGAAAAATGTGTTATCTCAACAACAAATACCAAGTGTAATATATTGCTAAACTGTTGTTTTTATAGACAAGAATTGTTCACTCTTGCCTCAAACAAAGACTTAGTGTTCTTGAGCCGCTGTTGAATGGTGCTGGCATTCCTACGACATGACTGGACGTGATGCGCAAAAGTTGCAAACTGCTCAGTGTCATCTCCTCTCACCTTCATTGCCTATATGACAGCAGTGTTTGATGAAACATCACAACAGGCAGTAATACCTTCAATATTCAGACATCAAATAAACTCTCTACTGAATAACAACATAAAACAGTTATTGCAGTAGTTTAAGCAATAACATGAAAATAGTTACACAACTACATACAACGCTTTTGTTGTTATAGAAGCTGATAGAAATTCTTGCACATCATCCACCCACTAGCCATTTCTTAGTGGACTTTCACTCAGCTGACCTGGGCTGGATTCCCACTTAGACCAGCCATATATGAGTTAATGGTGATACCAGGACATCTGACCAAACCTGCTTTAGTGCTCTAGAAAAAAAGATGCATTTTACAGGTTGGGACAGGTTGAGTGATCGAACAGGAAACTGCATGATGCTAAAATGTGTATTTTTATCTACTGGTGTCCGACATGCTAAAAAGCAGTAGATGTGTAGATTAGTAAAACAAATGCATCAAACAGGGCTTAAACATGGCACTAAAACTCAATGGTTATTGTTCCTCAATCAAGACTGAACAGTCCATATCTGAAGTCTAAAGTCAGCACTGTCACGTAGCAACCTTGATCGTAAAAACGTGCATCTACGAAACAAAATAATGACAATTTGAACGATAAAAAGTCACAGGCAGACGGCTCCTGTGCATTCAAAACTTTAGTTATGTAGGCCAGCTAAAACGTTCCGTCCCTTTGATGACAGCAAGTGAACTGCCAGGCACAAAGGGAACCAAACCAACATGGCATGGAGGTAAACTGTCTATCAACATAACTCACATCTTAGCATTTCACAAATGATACACTGCAACAAAAGTACCTGGTACCTTTAAGAAATTTCATAACAACACTAAGATATACTCCAATGATGTGCAGCAACAAATTCCAAATAGTTTTCAATCTAAAACACTAACTTGATGAGCAGCAGAATGACAAAATACCAGACGCATACTACTCAAAAGGTGCTATTAAACATGTTATTTGCAGAGTGTTAATGGACAACGCATCTTACGACTGTATAACTTGTATGTCCACTGTAAAGGCACATTGTCTGTTCCACACTTTTATGCACACATCTTGTACTTTTAGTGTAAGTTATGTATCAATTTTACATTGTGCATGTTTAACATTTGGTGTATGCTGTGTTTATTGCATATTAAATGAATAACATTAATACCTGAATAAACTGCTGGACTTCATCTCTAAACTGCTCGGCTTCAGCAACGGACTGAAGAGCAACGAACTCGTAAGTCCGCCGACAGATGTAATCAAGTTCTGGTATAATGCTGTGATGAAAGTACGAGCAGGTCACTGCAAAGAGACCGTTGTTTGTAATAAACGAAGGCTCACAGCTGTGAAATCTCTCACTCCAGCGACTTAATTCACCTAGTTTTTGCTGCAAACAATCAGTGCAGTAATGATGCAAACATTAGACAGCAACAAAAATACATCAAAATGAATGTGACATCAGACTTCAGGAATAAGTCAGTGGGCTTGAATGGCAGATGCAGTAAGCCCCCGCCACCACTGGTCTGACTGGTCCCGCAGAACTGTGGCCACTCACGGCCTCTGGTACTATTGTGCTACTGGGACAGTGAGCCCAGTGCCCGATCAGTATGCATTGGTGACAGACAAACAGACAGACAGACAGACAGAAGGACATCGCCATCACGTAAAGCCCACGCTTTGTGGTGGGGGCTTAATAATTAGCACCTTATAGTAAGTAAGTAAATAAGTAAAAGATTTATATGGCACCAAAGTCTATTAAAGAATAAGAACATGTTAGAGGGTGGGTTGTTACAGGGGGTGTTCACTGGCAGTAAACAATAAATTTACAGCTAACAGCTAACAGACAAATTGCACAGCTGTGCAGCTGTTAATTAATAACTGTAACAGCAAACTCCATTTCACAACAGAAGTTCGTCACCAAGTACCAAGGCTACTACGATTGCTTTGGTATTGTTTAACTGGCCACCTTTCTCAGAACACTTCTAGGTCAGGCTGACAAAACATTTCTGGGTCAGGCCAAGTCCCAAAAAAATCTCCCAAAGAAAAACTTTCATAACTGATCGAGCAAGACTTTACCAAATGTCTTTCCCATCACCCAACCAACAGCATCAAAGCACTAGAGAGGGGCCAGATACAGAAACTATATAAACACTTTGAACATGTCACAGACATGTAAAATCAGCCCATCACAAATATGCCACTTAAATAATAGAGTAAGATGTCTAAATACAGTGTGATCCGAATGCATGACCAGATTACATATACAGCAAAAACAACTGATAAAAAGAAAAACATAAAATACAACGAAATGATCACGTAATGAGGCGTACCTTGATGACAGATACCGGAGCGCCTTTGAGCTGAGCAAGCAGTGACTGGTTCCATGTGGAGCAGTAACGCCAGATGTCAGACAACCATGAATTACTCCGACAGAACTCATTAACATCATCCACTGCCGATGTAAACAGCTGATGCAGCTGCGACAGCAGCTTCTGGCACTCGGCACTGCCAAATAATTTAAAACACCGACTGAAAACTACAACCGAATGATTACCTAACCTACAGCGACCGAGCATTTCCAGTCGCTGCTGTGCAGATCTGGAACAGTCTTCCGCAGCATGTCACATCTGCTCTGTCACTTCCTGTCTTCTGCTCTCGCCTGATGACATACTTATTCAAACTCTGTTACTGTAATTACTGTTGTTGTACACACGAAGTGACACTGTCATTTATGGACACGTTAATGACTCTTACTTACATACTGAAACATAAGTAATTCCAGTAAGCTATCAAAATCTGCACAATAGTATTTGTGATTTTTAAAAGGATTTGTTAAAAGTATTTACTACTACAATTAGTCTGTTTTTTCGGTTTAATCTGCCAATTTTCTGTTGTCACCACAAATTAGGCCAAGTTGCCCACTGATCTACTTGGGAAATTCCAAGGTTTCATGGATTTGTTGAAACCATTTATTAACAGTATTTCTGATGTGTACTAATACATGGTAATGAACAGCACGTACTATTATGGTTCTGCAAGCTGTGCACAGCGCAGGCTATTACGTTTTCACTGTGTCCCATTGCTCCAGTGTCCCATACTAACATTGGCATTTTTTGCTGTTGCATGAATACTGAACTTATTTAGATAAAGTTTGAAGGAAATAATCACTACCATCAGCAAACAAACTGACTAATATTGGGCAAAATTGTACCACACATGAAAGAGCAGGATATAACAGAAAATTTGAATCACCGTCAAACTAGTGCCGCCATGTTACTTCACAAATTTCACAGCACATACAACACATTGCATCCGCAGAGGCATCATATGACCATGAACGGTCTTTGGCTCTCTAGCTATATTTAGGTCAATCTACAAACGACAGTTAACTGTGATCCATCAACGACATTGCTAACAACATCAACAATGGCAATAACAAACTCGTTTTGTAGTTTCTCGGCGATGTTAGAAGCAGAGAGCGGCTCATCAGCTGTCAAATCACGCTCTGGCGACCTGAAAGCCTTGTCACCTGCACAAACAGTACGACACATTATCGTCAATTAATGCACGCAAATCTCTGAATAATGTACTAAAACAGCAATATGCTGATTTTAATTTCCAATACTCAATTTCATGACTAAAAATTAGCAAAATGATGAAAAGATTGCTGTTCCATTTAAAGCTAGCAAAAAACAATCTTCAAACCAATTTCTTGAATGCCAATGTGTGGAACAGCTACAGTAGAAGACTTCGGCTGAAGAACAGAAACAACCGAAACCAGATCTGAAGTTTTCTCTGTCTTCTTCATCTGCAGACTGGCATCACTTAAAACAACACCACACGAGCTCATGTGATATGCCATAAACTGTGTAAAATGCACAGACTGCAAAAAACACATATAAATGAAAATTAATAATCAGTGCCAATATCTGATTACATATTATACTATCGTTATCAACAACGTATGAAACTCCATTAACTGGACAAGCACACCTGGTGGTTGGTTTCACAAGCTCTGCATAGTGAGGCCAACAGGTTGGATCTAAGCCACTGATGTGGCCTGCTGATTCACTGAGCAGATAAGGCAGCTTGTCAAACAGACTGTCCACCAGTGACACAAATTTCTCCATCGGCGGATCGAGTCTCAAGTCACCTTGGCATAAGTAACACAAGAACAGCTGATAAATCATAACAAAACAAATCTGTCGGCATTTTTTGTCAAGCTGCACAATTATTTCCACTACGATAATTTCAATAACACAAAAAATAATTGCAATTAGTTGCAATTTTCACTATTTTATTTTTATGTCACCTATTAATATTACTGATGTTTGTGATAGTTAATACCACGAAAGCTTACTGATAACAATCTATACACAGTAATAAGCCATTGGTACTTGTTTGGAGTACCCACGAGGTGTACAATAACTTACAGAGTCAACTGTGGTTTGACTTATAATTAGAAGTTCTGCATATTCTGATAACAATACTCTCCAATTTGATTGTAAACAATGTATATCACGGCTCCACAACCCTAAACAGATACCTTTTAATGTCATGCACTCCCCCGCCCAAGCAGTCAGATGTGACTTTTTCTAAAACACTTGAGCAATTTTAGATGAATTCCTTTCTTGAGTGAAAACAACAACTAAGATTTCAGAGGGAAGTGAGAGTCCATATCACTGTAATCAATTCTTCTTCTCGGATGCGTGTCATGACCCATAATTGGTTAGCCACGAAACAGAGTCTCCATCCGCAGAGTGTAGCCAAGATAAGCTGCCATTCAGTTTTGTCAGAGGACAGGATTCGACAACGTGTGACATCGTCTGGATCTCACCACAAGGACACAGATCAGTGTCTGTAAGTCACCATTTCCTTCTGCAGGCACCGCAGTGTCCCTGTTCTGTGCGAAAACGGTTCAGTAGAGACCACTGTTGCCGAGGGAGGTCAAAACCCAATTGCCGGATTGTGGGGTCGCTCACAAAGTGAGAGTTGACCACCCGAGCCAACTTCCAGTTATGCCTCCATCGACTTTTGATGTCGACTGGTTGCAAGTCCAGCCACAGCGTTTCCTGGATGTCGTAGCAATGGTGGGCTAAGTATATCAGGCCGGATTGGCCAACTGTGATGTCTGATGATTTTCTCCACCAGCTTGTCAGTGGCAGCCTTCCCTTGTAGGGCTGGCGGTTCAATGTTGGAGAGCACTGGAAGCCATGGAAGAAGTAACTATAACCACTGAGACACACCCACTCAAACTCTGAATCCTGTCAAATAAAAAGTCTAGCTAGTAGACCTCCACGTTTAAAACAAGCGTATGCCAGAAACAAGTTCACACCTGTTTGTGGATCAAAGATGATGGCAGTTTTGAAGCATGCTTCCCTGGTGCCATCTGCTGCTGACACGGTGAGACTGCTGACAAAGTCGACAACACTTATGCGAACTACATCAATGAGTCGCGACAGAACCAGCTGCTTTGACAGCAGCACAAATCGACTAAAATAACTACACACAGACAAACAAACAAATCAATGTCTTCAGGATCAAATTCCACAAATGTCAATCAATCATTTGCTAAATTAAAATAACTGTTTTCACCACATTCACATCACAACAGTTTAACAGACATTTTCCAGTGTTAGCCAGTGGTCAATGTGTCTCCAAGGAAATTTTTAGAGATCGCTAAAACGGTGTTTTTTTACAGGCCGGACTTTCTTCTTAATTCCGAACTAACAATGTTAAACCACTGAAAACAATGAGAAAAGAACAAGATCATACTCTCTAACACAGCTGTTCAGTTACACACACGTGAAACTAATAAATGGTGCAGTATAAATACTCATGAACTTGCGGGGCCAACTGTTACACAGACACAGACAAACTGTCCAGCTGACTGCCAATCATATTTGGCAGCCCTACAGACTCTGCTGACTCACACCATGATCTTCAGCAGCATAGTGCCAAGGCCCCCCCCCCCTGGCCCAAGGGTGAATGTGGCTTGGGTCAAGATGCTATAAATATGCCACTGCACCACCGAACAGACCTATTATATTTACTCACGCTTATTTACACCAACAAACGACATGAACTGTAGATGATTGGCTGCACTGAATGGCTAGTTTGCTGAGCGGACAGCTGTAGTTCAAGAGCCTATATACAGAACATTTATCTCTCCAAACTGCACTCAATACATTACATTAAATGTTTATCGCAAAAAAAATTAGTTAAAAGTGACAGACATAAACTGACGTGGTCTCCAGTTTTACTCTGTCCAAATTCCGTTTCACTTGTTGCTGTCTGGTCTTCTGCGTATGCAGTGATTCACCGACTGAGCTGTCACAACAAATTGTGAAATTATAAAAAATGTTAATATAATTAAACTACAAATACATACATGCTTGCACTGCATGCCGGTGTACAGCTCTAGGCATTTTAAGAGACATATGGGTTCAAGACAGCTTTTTATGCAAGATGGGCATGATATTGTTGCTGCAAAACTTACAAGATCTTAAGCCGACTGGCTTGTTCCTCACACTGCTTATGCCTTCTCATCAGATCATCGTGAGCCGTCTTCATCACAATGTGAATAAATCTGTTCCATGGTAATATCACAGTAACATCATACTAAGAACTCTCCATGCATAAAATAGTATACTAAATATAAAAATATTAAATAGTTTAAGCTGTTAAAACTGATAAGAAATAATTCAATTGATTCATACTAATTTAGTCACCCAAGCCACACGTACGTATATCAAATCAGATCAAATCAGAAATACAATCAAAAATTTACTATTTACTTATACAAAGTGACCAGTAGATTACAAAAAAATAAAATAAAAACCAAAAGTGGAGAAAATAAATAAATAAATAAATACTAAAATCAGTCAATAAGAATGCCTACTAAAAATAGTAGTAGGTGACATGTAAATAATGCAGCACTTGAGATAATGTTGCAATGATGGTGGCAGTGACAGGCAGCTGGCGCAGCAGACGAAGCGGATTTTTGGCCGAATCTGAGTCACATCTGTGGCTATTTATACTTAAGACTGCTGGCAGACTATACCGTGAGAGGAAGATGCTAAAACTGTACGAGTGAAAATGTCCACAAGACATGACAGTGCCGAGAGAAGAAAATAAGATACACAAGTAAATGAAGCGTACAGATGAGCCACAGATTTTTACATCAACACAATGAAAAAATAACAGCACATTTTTTGCCTTTGTACAGTTCCATCCATCCAAGTATTTGTCAGCAAAATGTCAACATAATGCAAATAACAATATGCATAATACATTAATACTAAAACGTGCTGATGTACACCATGTCTCAAAAAGAAACTGCATTTTTGTTATGTCAGAAAAATTTCCATAAATTTTAATAAATTTTGGGAGGTAGATAGACAAATGACTGTAATTTTATGCTATATATACATTTTTCACCTAATCTGACTCATGTCACTACACTACCTTTTTAAAGACAAATGGTCTAAATTTTACCTAACACTGGAATTGTTAATATCAGATTACTCAGATTCGGTGTCAAAGTGAAGAGGGTATACTGTCGCGACAACTTTCTTGCCTAGAGGCCACTGTCAGACATGCGCAGGATGTCCGGAGACGATTTTTTATGTTTCAACAGGACGGCACCCTGGCACATCAGCACGCGACACCGTCTCTTTCCTGGAGTAAGAGAGAGATGCGAGAAACGAGTCATCATCTTGTGTCCATTTACGGGGCACATTTCAAGCACGAATTCTGACAATTTTGAGCCAATCTGTCATGACAACTAATAACTGCTAAATAAACCATATTCAGTTCACTGTGTGTTAATTCAGTCGTCAGATACTTTGTTGCAAATAATAAATTTCAACGTTATGTAACAATTGAGAACATCTGGGTTTTGCAAGATATGGCGGTGACATGTGACAGGTTAGGTGGAAAATATTTATACAGCATACAATTTCAGCCACTTTGCCATCTACCTACCACCAAAAGTTATTAAAGTTGGTGGAAATCTGACAAAGTTCTGACAGAAACAGAAATGCACCGTTTCTTTGAGACATGGTGTATATTACCCTATAATCTCTTTGTCTGTGCTACGTTACTAACCGATAGAATCGCTCCAGAACACGGTGGCTGTATGCTAGAGAAATCTTCCAGTCATTTTCCATCTCAGTCAGCAGATAACATTTGCTGCAAGTACAGTCAAAATCACTGACAGTAATCAGTAATTAGTACCACGTGTCATTCTCATAAATAAAATAGCATGAACCAGGTTGCAACAACAAATCTCAATTCACCAACGAAACAATGCCAACAGTGTGCAAAAACCTACAGATGACATTTTGACGCTAACAATGCAAACAAAGCAAAATATGTGTTATTACCTGTTACTGACTGGCAGAATTCGGAGATTAAGAATTTCCTGACAAAACCGTGAGATCTGTAGCAAGCTGGCACCGTAGCATGGTACAGATGAGATCAATGTCAGAGCAATTTGATGCCGCCGACTTGCATACTGAGCATATTTCAAGTTTGCTCTCCATCTAATATACACAATCATTTTAATGGCCTTGTCTACGTTTATCTGCATCAGCTCATTCATTCATTCGTTTCTTTAATAAAAGAACAAAGTAACATGCTGGTAATGGTAGTCAGCCAAAAGTCTCCACAAAGATCTCCATCTAAATCTTTGATGCCAAACAAAGACCCTCAAACCACTGGAGGTAGAATCTCCAACTAAATTACCACATACTATGATTACCACAATACTATCTACACATCTTATACTAGCATATCACCACACACGAGTTCAAAAATAGTTACACTAAAATAGGCAAAGTAAAAATATGATATATAAAAATGTTCAAATGATGTATTTGGATAATATAATTTGTAGTTAACATTTTAACAAATTAAATAACATATACATGCATTAAAATCAGAAAATAACAACAAACATTTTACTATTTACTGCTAGACTTGAAAATAATTTACTCAATCAACAGGAAGCTGTGATAGGCTGATTATAATATTTACAAGGGACTCAGCTGCTGGCCGGCGAAATGCGCGGGAGCATGTGCATTTTGGGGATACACACAGTACGCGAGTGCCAAATGTCTATTACGTTAAATTACTTACTTACTCATGGAAAACAATTCAGACTATGTCATGTGAAAGTTTTATTAACCCTTTAATACCCACATTAAAACCGCACAGCAACGAACCATTATACAGCAATACGGTGATTGGTACACTGGCCATTGATGGGTGGGCTGTTACATTTGGTACAGCAAGGAAAGGCCTGGGCAGGCTGGGATCCCGTCCAGTCCCCTCCTCGCT
>Ga0209637_1000585_pt1 | contig 10557 bp, 11 predicted proteins | sample OlaalgELextract3_2_FD_187379 | JGI IMG/M metagenome (GOLD analysis project Ga0209637, IMG submission 187379) | Olavius algarvensis symbiont microbial communities from Tuscany, Italy - Type G ELBA extract 3 (SPAdes) (version 2) | ecosystem: Host-associated > Annelida > Digestive system >... | reverse complement strand
TATCCTATCCATCATATAAACCTTGAATGGCACTAAATAGCCTTCTTGTGCTGATGTGCCGTTAAGAAACTACACACTCACACTCACTCACGGAGTCATCAGAATCATCATTTCGGTCTGATATTTGCTGTAAACATACTCATCACTTGTCACGTCTCGTGCTAAGATCCTGTCGTACTGCAGATAAGATATCGGAAATACTGCTTTGCTTTGCACTGTGCTCTGAGGTTACCAGCTGTACTTAGAACATTTAGTGTGGTTTATCTATTGCTGTATGTAAACGTCTATGTGTGTGTTCTTGCTCGTGCAGGGCACGTGGTCGAGGTCGAGGTCGCAGTCATACCTGGTGCTCTTTGCTGTTACTCGTTTTTGTGCCATTTATTTTTATTGGTAAGCATCACACTCATGATGAAGAAAATGCAAATTTGTTTTATTCTGTAAATACTTTTACTTTTATTGCATAGCAACTTGTGCATTTGATGGAGGAAAATAGTTTTTTTTTGTTTCTAATTTATATGAGTACATCCTGATGAAATTGTGCATGTTTGCAGTTGGTTACTATTTATTGTGGTGCGGAGGTGCGGGTACAGCGTATTCAAGTGTCACTTATGACAACTTCCAACATTATTTCCCATTTGTTGGTTACTATCACAGCAAGGTTTGTATTACAGTGTTGAGGCAAATTTCTGATAATGTTTAATGTATGAATAATGTAAGTTGTTTTTTTTTTCATTATTTCTGCTGTTGTGATATTGGTTTACATTATGTAACTGTAATTCTGTGACATGTATGGCACATGTAATGTTGTGCATACAACTGTTTGTTGCCGATATGCATAAGTAAACTAGTGGGTGACTTGAAAAAATAGGTCAGACTTAGGGCCGACTGCACCAACCATACGTCACTGTAATTAGAGAATAACTCCTATTCCTAATGCCAGAGTTAATCTGTACTTAAAGATAAGTATGGTTGGTGCAGCCAGTCTTTAGTTCTTAAACCAACCTCCGGTCTGAGACCTAATTTGCATAAATTTTTCAATTGACGGCAAGCATTCGGTCTGATCTTCGAGAATAGTCCAGAATTTGGTCTCGTCTTCAAGATCACACCAGATATCGGGTCTAAGACCAAACTTAGTGTGAACAATTCAGTCTAATCGGCAACTATGTAATGTAAATACAGACCTTTCCTGTTAATCTCTAAGAGGTCATACTAATCTCTCAGAAGAAGTTGCTTGATTTTTTTCTGATCACAAAAACATAAACAAACAAAATGGCGATGCTAGCAGTCGGTTATGTGGCTGGGGTGCTTCCTTTAGGTGTAATGAGGAGACGACATGGAAATAAGGTAAGTTGCCAATCACATAATCTCTTTGGTCTAAGGACTAAGGGTGTGTTGCAGGAACACTCAGTAACTGCTCAGTTAGCCAACCGCCGGTTAACTCTGACTGCACAGTTAACTCGGTGACAGTTAACTCGGTGTCGCATTACAAGAAGCTAAGTTAGCTAACCATTTGGTTAACTGTCTGCGATGTGTTGACCGATCTGTTAACCTAGAAACGGAGTGCGTGATTGGTTGATGCAGTCACGTGACAACCGCGCAGACAAGAGGTTTATTTATATTTACGTTAGCCACTACGGCCCTGAGCGAAGGCTGCAGCACGCTAACAGCACTACACAGCCAATTATGCAGACTTGCAGATGCCCATAGATGACAAGGCCAGGCTAGTTAGGGCGGTACGTCATTTTCATATCATTGTACACGAACTTATGAATGAAATGAAATGAATTTTATAAAAAAAGTGTGGTTTATGTTCACTTCATCCATCGAGCATTTCATGACGCTCTTCTACAGTCGGTAGCGTTCTTGGAACGTCATTTTATCATAAGTTTCGAACGGATTTGCTACTGGTAATAGTTTACGCTCACTGGTCGAGAAAAAAGTTATCAAAATTATCGAATGCGATGAACAAATCGTCCGCCATCATGTACTTCCAACATTAACCGTTTGATTAGCCGGCTGATTGAGCTCGGTCAGGGTTAAGTTAACTTTAACCAACGGTCAGGGCTTCTTGCAACGGGTCAGTGGTTAAACATTTGGTCAAGTCTGTGCAACACGCACTAGGTCTGATCTATTTTTTCAAGTCACCCAGTGTATTGTATGTTCTTGATGCTGTGATGTAGGAGTCTGGAGCTATCTCTGCTTCCAGTGCATTTGACGACAGATCTCATGCTGTTGACCAGTCAGGTGGTGCAACAGTGGCCGGTGGTGCCATGATGTCGTCCTGTTCTTGTGGTGATCAAACCGGTGCAGCTGGTGCTGGCCTGGGAGCAGATCAGGTTGAGCAGATGATCAGTGACAAGTTGGCTGCACTGATGGCTGTGAACACTGAGTCAGTGGATGGTAAGCTGGCAACGTTGCATGCGGATCTGCGGAGCTGGACACAACAGCTTGTGATGGCAGAGTTAGCCAACAAGCAGCAGGCCACGGATGCCCAGCTGCTGGCTGTAGCTGATCGGTCTGCAGACAACAAAAAATATGCTGAATTTGTACGTTTGTCTTCTTTCATGATTATTTCAAGAATGTATAATTCTGTGTTATCTCTCGACAACCATTGTATGAGTGTTATTCAGCCGTTGAGAGGTTGCCAAAGGCTCTTTTACTTTATAGTGTAAAAAGTTTCTCTCTCGTTTGTTACATACAAGAGAGCATATAGCAGATGATCCGTTCATGGAAATATTGAAAATTTGTGTCAATGCTCAAACCAAAGGATCTAAATATCTCATGCAGTTAATGAGTACTGGAGATATTATTCAAGAAGATTTTGCCATCTACCTACCAAAACTTATTAAAATTCATGGAAATTTGTCAAAGTTCTGACAGAAACAAAAATGCACAGTTTTTTGAGACAGTGTTTAATATGTGGCTGCTTCGGCGAAATAAACGATGATATTTGTGTTTTGTTCATATTTATTGTATTTTGTTTGATGCATTGTTTCTTGTTTCATTATAGTCGTGCTGCAATGTTTGTCGACAGTTAATCTGTTCTAAGAGTTACTTGTTCGTTGTTAGTACACAATTTGCATCTCGGCAAAAGGCAACTAACAAAATTATTATTTTCAGGAGTCTCAGCAGCTCACGTTTTCAGCACGTTTTGATGAACTGAATGGTCAACTTGCTGATCTCGAGGCGAGACTGAAGGTATAACATGTTTAATAATAAATACAGAAGTTACAGTACTATGCTTTCTGGGGTCCCAGGACAGAAGCATGTATTTTTTTGCCATGTGACTGCAGCCTAGCCAGGATGCAAGCTCAGCCTATGCGATGGTCCAGTGTCTGTCTGTCACGTTTGTGTATTGTGTGGAAATAAGCAAGTTCTCAAACTTATCTCACCATCTGGTAGACTCATATTAAACATTATGGCAATATTCTGATTGGGACCCCCTAACTGGGGTGATTTTCGACCAATATCTGGCTTTGGGATTGATGAGTGGTTAGCTGGTGGAGTGCCCCATGTTGTCAACATATTTTGATCATCGAGTGTGTTTATAACACGAAGCATCGGCCTCTGTTTTTAGCAGCATATGGTTACACCGAAACTAGGGATGTTAAACTCAGTTTTTTTCACAATCGATGATCAGTTTGTGAAATTCAGTTAAAATTCGATGATCGGATGTGCATCCAGGCCCATTAACAGGCAACAAGTGCTATGTGTTGTTTCTATCAACATCCCCTCTCCAGAGCCCCCACAGTGTCAACATCCCCTCTCCAGAGCCCCCACAGTGTCGGCGCATGCATAGTTGCCAAGTGCCTGATCGTGGGTCCAGGGCTGGTAAAGTCGCAACATGCGACGAAACATGCTCTAACTTGAGGGCCATTTACATTACGTACGGTGCCGTATGTAATGTGAATGCAAACGTCTGTGCGGCACCGTGCGTGCACGATGCCGTACGGCACCATACGGTGTCGTTTGTCTGTTATGTTAATGAATGCATATGAGAGTGATGCAGACTGTGTATAGGCTGTTGCATGCTGTTTTTATGTACTGGATAATGACAGGAAGAAAATGTCCCATCGCCAAATGTGCCGCGGCGATGATATTGGGTTTACGATGTACTCAGACGTAGGTGTGAACTCGTAGCCTCGTGCAGGCTAGGCTCATTTTAGGTACACCACTCGCCATTTCACCCGGGGTTTTGGTATGCGCCAATGCACTACTTGCCTGGACCTCCCCATATGTATGCCTATTCATCGTGACGTAAAATGCATCAAAGGATCCCGGCTGTCTTCTGACCGATTTTTGCATTGTTTTCGCATTTGTTTTGTGCGCAGCCTATGCCGTCGTGCAGTGTCTGTCTGGGTGTATTGTCTGTCTGTCTGTCCGTCACATTTGTGTGTTCTGTTGAGCATGACTATATTTCTGCAGTAACATCAGAATGGCGACATACGATGCTGTGCATAGTGTGAACCCCGTCATAGTTTAACACGAGTTCAGTTAGAACGTTACCTACCGTACGGCACCGTACGACACCGCACATAGTGTGAACGGCCCTTTCGACAACTTTTTTGGTTTTATTTGCGAGATCATTTCTCCATACTCGACACAAGAAAAAATTTTGATACTCGTTTTGATCGATGCTCGCCAACATCCCCATTTCTAAGCCTCTGGTGACTGTTTACATTCTAAGCCAACACAACGTGCCCAGTCGTCTAGCAGTCGTCAGATGCCGCTAGTAATTAGTGTAGTTACGTAACGTCAGCGAGTGAGTGAGGAGCAGCGCCATTGATGGAGCTGAAATGCCGCTGTTGCTACCGCCTCTGTGATAGCGGCGCCATGCACAATAGAACGCTCATTGTTGCGTGGCAAGTTTACGATATATCGGTTATTTAGCACGATAATCTATCATCGGTTTAACAATCATCAATCAATCGTTATTCCTTTAACATCCCTAGCCGAAATGCATCACAGTGTGTAGTGTTGTAAACAAACTGCTGTGGTAGAAGCATGTTGATGACAGCAAGCGTCAACATCGTTTTTATCAGTCGATGTGTATGCCGAAAAGAGCACAACATAATTTAATTGTATGCATTGTTAAATCTGAAGCCAAAGTAAGTAATAATGAAAAGCCTGCACTCGAGGTATTGTAGTGTTGATGCTAACTAGTGACAGACACAGTCGTGCAGCTTCTCTGTGAAAGTTGTTGTCTGTTGTGTGTGAACAAGTTTTTCATGGCTGTGGTTGCTAAAGCAATAATGTTTAGGTGTAGTTTCGTTCTGTGAAATATGCCAGTTGTAAATTTGTTACGTAGGTTTACTCAGATGAATTGACATTGGCAAAGAACAAGCTACACTCGTATGTATTGTTAACTCTACTGTTGTATATATACGTATGTACACTACCATAAGTGCCCACTTGCAGCTTATGCTGCTGTGACACTGGCTTTCTCGCTGTTTCAAGGTCTCACGTCTTTGATACTCGCACATTTGAAGTTGCTGCCCCTCCCGTCTGGAATGTTGTGTCATATTGAGTTAAACTGTCTCCGTATCTAGATACCTTCAGGCTTGTCGGCTTAACACACTGGTTACACAGTGCCTCCCACGCAACCTCTCAGATAATGTTTGCAGGATGATAATGGTAATAGTACTGGTATTTTTTGACATTTACTTATACTTTGCTAATGTCAAACATTGTTTAATCTTCTAGCTGTGAAGAACTTTTGATGTACGTAAAATTTTTCTGTTACATAGCGTTGTGTTGTCTTTTGAGTTGTTAGTGATCTATGTTAAGGCTGATGACATTTGAAATGTCGTGTTGTACTGAATGTGTAAATGTGTGACTAGACGGTTTGTGCTGTACTGTACTATTTGCTGTCTCGTAGAAACGATGAGCAGTCAGCATCACACGGTGCACTGATCACGTCCATGAAGGACGACTTTGATCGTCTTCGTGCTGATGTTGAGGATTTACGGTTGAAACACAAAGATTTGATCGAGCGCACTACAGCATGCTGCCTGTCTAAAGCACAGCTTGAGTCACAAATACGTGCTGGAATCAATGATCACCTCATGATGGCAAGTTCTCCTCTCATTGATGTTATCATAGGCATCGTGATTGAAATTGATTGTCTTATATAGGCCTGTGTCATTGCAGAGCTGCATTTTTAGTCAATGAGAAGGAAGAGCTGTCTTTGTAAATGTATTAATATGCTGAAACCTTATGTTACCATGGTGTTCTATTTTTGCTGTACTGCCGAATAGTAAATGCTAAAGCTTCAATGCACCAGCAGCAGACTCTCAGTCAGTATTAATAAGAATCCAGTAATAGAGTTTTATACAAGGGTCAATTTAAATTTGAACATTTATAATTTCATAAGGATTATGTTAAAATGATATTTAATTTAAAATAATTAAATATGGCAAATCATGGCATTAATGTTAAGTAATAGGAAGGATATGAGAAAACATCAGAGAAAACATCAAACATCTAAACTGGTAGATTTAGTTGTTTTCTATTAATTTCTGATGCTCTGTGTTGAATCTGTGAAAGAAGTAATATTGTTGGAGGAAATATTTAGCGGGTTGCTTGGGTTGTTAGTACAAACAATGTCATAATAATAGTTGTTATCAAAATATCTGCAGGTGAACGATGAAATATTTTTACAGAATGCATATTGCAGATTTTTGCCATGTGGTGTCTGTCTGTCTGTTCGTCCATCATGGTGGTGAATTCTGTCGAAATGAATAAACATATCTTCAGAATTTTTCACCATTCTAGTTTTTCCGTACCAAACTTTGGCAGTATTCTGACGGGAACCTTCCTAATGGCAGCATCGAATACAGGTGGGGAGGCACAAATCACGATTTTCGATGAATAGCTGGCTAGCGATCGTTGAGTGCTGCAGTGTGCAAACAACAAGTGCGACCGTCCACTGTGCAGTTTATCGCACAGATGCCGTCGCATAAGTGAATCTATGTTTATCACAGCCTGCAGCATGGACGACCACGACGAAGAGTAGAGAACAGAATTTATTTGTACGCAGCGGTAAATCTTAAGTGGAACTTGTGCTCGATGTATTGTACTATTGAAGCTATTGACAGACACAAAGCATCACATGGCCTCTCTGCAACAGCAAGGCTACTTGTTATATGTACAAACTAATAAAATGGCATCGTTTTGCAAATTATTTATACAGTGACTGTCATAATATTGATTACTGCTTTATGAAATACAGGGTGTTCCAGAAAAAAAACGCACAAAGTTTTGCACATGACAAATTTTGAACCATTCACCATCATTGTTTACACCAAAATGCTAAGCGAAGATTGTTGTTTACAAATCAACACAAAAAATATGTGTAAATTGATGAAATATTCTTTGTTGCATACTTTGGCGCATCAAGACGTTTGCAGTGTACTGCATGGCCGTCTGCAATAACTTAGACTGGAAGCAGTATTAAGATTTCAGACAGTCTTCAAATTTTGGGCGTTAATCTGGATAGTACACTCTCTCTGGATCCACATATTAATAACATTGTTAAGAACTGTAATTGCCATCTGCAAGCACTTCGACATATTCGTCCATCCATAACCAAGGAAGTTGCGAATACTATGGCCTGTGCTATTATTGGTTCACGACTCGATTACTGTAACTCTATGTTCTACAAAATGTCTGACAAAAACTTCAACAAACTGCAGCGAATTTAGAATCGTGCAGCATGAATTGTCTGTTGAGTCGGTTGACGGCAACAAAATGTTCGGCAGCTATGTCACAACCTGCACTGGCTACCTGTTTACTCTAGGACGGATTTTAAACTGGCAACTTTGTGTTTTAAATCACACGTCATGCGGCAACCAGATTATCTGGCAGTAACTTTAGACCAATATGAACCTTCACATTCTCTGCGATCATCGACACAACATCTTCTTTCTGTACCATTTTGTAACACTGTGTTAGGCAAACGTTGTTTTTCGATAGCTGCCCCACTAGTTTGGAACAGTTTGCCATTAGATCTCAGAACTGCTAATTCTTTACCAGCCTTTAAGAATAACTTCAGGACTTTCTTATTCTGCCAGGACTTTATGTCACTGAGCGCCTCTGATTACAGGTCTTAGTACCTGATTTTGGTGCTATAGAAATTTTATTATTAGTATTAGTATTTTAACTAGCCAGAAGTGTTCACACATCATCAGAGACGTCACCTGCATGGCACCTCTGAATGTCAAAGATTGATTGTTAATAATAAAATCTTTGCAAACTGAAAAAGGCTGGACTGTTAACAGAATGATTGTTGAGTTTCCAGCTACACAATGTATTATAGGCCATACAATTTGGGATGCTGTTCAGCACATAGTATATCGTCAGAAGATCAAGAACATTGACCATCTGAAACAAGTCCTGGACTGTGAGACATGGTCTACCAAAAACTATTCAGTGTTGCTATTCACCAATGGTCTAAACAATTGTTGTTGGTTGTTCGTTATAAAGGTGGACACACTGAGCGTCGTTTCAGTTAATTCTGTGATATCCACTTGTTGTGAACTTTATTTCTGTCAAGACTTTTTGCCTTGAAAGTGTTGCCGGTATTGATGTTTTTTTGAGTATTTCACTTACCAATTGCTAAACAAAGAATATTTAATTTCAGTGCTTTAACTGTATCCTTTTCCATGTTATGAAGTAATTTCTGAACATTTTGACTCAAGTCCCTCATGGTTGCAAAACTATGGTGCATTAAACTGTTTTTCTGGAACACCATGTAGACACTTGATAGTTTGTTGTGTTTATCAGCTGGGTGGTGCTGCTGGAAGCACGTCAGCTGCTGAGGATAAAGAGTCAGCAGAACACACACGAGCTGCACTAATTGCATGGCTCGGGTCGCAGTATGTAGACCGTAACGAGCTGGAGACGAGACTGGCGGCCCTTGCAAGAGATGTGTCTGATGACTTGAACACCAAGGTTGACGAAGCCGCAGTGTTGGCAGCTGCAGCAGCAGGTGTGTGCTGGTTAGATGCTGAGTTGATTAGATGATCCATTATGTGAAGCAGTTAATTCAGTTCTTTTACTTGGCAGTGAATAAAGAGTTAGTAATGTTTCTGCTGTGTTAGTGGCAAGTGCCAGTTCTGTGGATTCTGACCGCGGCAAGACGGATTATATCGCTGGTTCTGGTGATGATCATTCTGCAGACACAACTGTTGGCATTGTCGGCATTGGTGGCAGTGCACAGCGCAACTGTACTCTGTGTGCCGGAGCCATTACACAGGAGGTAGATGGCAGCTGTCCAAGTGTCCATGAGTTGTTAAAATGTTCACGATGAGCTTGCCTTTTCAACGAATTAATTACAAGTTTAGTCAAAATTAGAAATCTCATTACAGAAAATGTCTGAATGTTTAAACAAAGAAGTTTTTGACAGTGATCAAAGGTCAGCGGTGCTCAAGGGTTGGCTGTGTGAGCCGTCGTCCGTCAACTTCTGCTTAAATCGTTTCTTGGCTGTTGGGCTAAGTCTGATTTTGATAAAACATGGTAAAATGATAGGAGGGCAAGGGGCTAAAAAGTATGGAACGGATTTTGGATATTTGCATAAATTATGCTAATTACCCTTCCTCTGTTACAGCCGGTGTGTGGGTACTGTTTTTGGGTGCGACAGACAGTTGGTAAGTAGGTGGACCATGGAAGTACTAGCCAACAAAGGATAAATTTGTTCTTAAGGGACACAGGCGGGGTCATGCATACTACTTTTTTTAAAATTCTGGCCCCAATACTATTTCTGGAATGGATAAAGCTAGACACTTCAAGCTTGGTGTGTATGTGGACTGTGGCAAGTACTAACCAAAGGAAGATAAATTGGCCCTTAAGGGGGCGTGGTCAGGGTCACATGACCAACCTTTAAAAATTTCTGACCCTATCATATCTGTGGAACATTTATCTGGTTTCTTTGTGTAGCCTGTTTACAGTTATAAAGTTTGTCTACATGAAATATGTAGTTAAATATGTTGCAGATTGTAGTTAAATATGTTGCAGATTGTAGTTAATGTGGAAATCACAAATACAACTTGTGTTGTGGATGATAGGAAGTACTGAATCTCATTCACGGTGCATTAAACATCTACGATGCTGACAAGACTGGGAAGGTTGACTTCGCTCTTGAGTCTGCAGGTCTCGCTAACGTTGCACCCTTTTCATACATTGTGCAAACATTATGTTGTATTCTATTAACATATGAAGACCTCTTCGTATTATATTCCTATCCAGTACATGTTCGATAAGTAGGTTATAGTCAGCTGCCCTTGACCTAGTTAACTGTGTGCTAGAATGTTGTAACATTGCTAAGGTCCGGTTGCACCTAACTCATTCATAGATAACCTAGGGCAATTCTAAGGTCCGGTTGCACCAAACTCATTCATGGATAACCTAGGGTAATTCTAAGGTCCGGTTGCACCAAACTCATTCATAGATAACCTAGGGTAATTCTAAGGTCCGGTTGCACCAAACTCATTCATAGATAACCTAGGGTAATTCTAAGGTCCGGTTGCACCTAACTCATTCATAGATAACCTAGGGTCC
>Ga0209637_1000583_pt1 | contig 10563 bp, 8 predicted proteins | sample OlaalgELextract3_2_FD_187379 | JGI IMG/M metagenome (GOLD analysis project Ga0209637, IMG submission 187379) | Olavius algarvensis symbiont microbial communities from Tuscany, Italy - Type G ELBA extract 3 (SPAdes) (version 2) | ecosystem: Host-associated > Annelida > Digestive system >... | reverse complement strand
GCGGTTCGATAGACCATGTATGACTTTCTATTAGTCCGCCATTGTAACTCAAGCTCTATCTTGAACCGTTAAAAAATAATAAAGCTTAAAAGTTAAGCATGCTAGAAAATACGCAAAAATGCAACATGTTTGGCCTTTGGGGGTCGCCGTATGCTTCTCGTCGAGCTGATACCGTTTTCGAGATATTCGCGGTTAGATGGCAAAAATAGGTGTCAGAGGCCGAAAGTGGTTAACCCGAGCCATTACAGACAGTATGACGAAAACATTATATTGTTATTGCGGCGTTAAAGTAAGAAAATAACTCAAACAAGTGTATCGGAGACGATACGAAAGCCGCAGCTCGTCAAAGCCTAAACTGCATTAAAAACAAAAATAAATAAAATATGGCAAAAAAACGATTTTCAATATGGCGGATGGAAATGGAATTCTTACATCCTGCAGTGTGATACGTGTGCTCTGGGATGACATGCGATTGAATTCGCCCAAACGTCTGCCATATTGGAATTCTACATCTGGTTTTCATTTCCACACATCACCGCAGTCGACATGTCATTCTGTACCAGTCTGAGAAATTTTATCCAAATCGGACCACCCTCAGCAAAAAAATGACGTCGTGTCGATTTTCAAGATGGCGTATCTCAGCCATCTTCGATTGTAGAGATCCAATAATGGGTTCTTTGAAAAGCCCAGTTAAGCTTACATAACTTGCTACAGGTCGTCAATAGACACCATAGCTCTGAATTGCTTAGTTTTTGAGAAAATCGCGTTTTTTGCATTTTGGCATCAAGATTCAAGATGGCGGATCTCCGCCATCTTGGATTTAGGGGTCCCGTGATGTGTTCTTTGAAAAGCCCATGTGCGACTTCCAATAGGGGCTTTGTGTATTCGGCGGACGTGGATGGGGACGCGGACGGGGACGCGGACTCGGACCCGGACTTTGTGTATTAGGCGGACTCTGTGTACACATGTGACGATTGGTACACCAATGGTCATTTTTGCTGTTTTGACTGCCTTTTGACTGTTTTTGACGATTGGTACATTGTTGGTACAGTCTTGGTACACCTGTGACGATTGGTACACTGGTGGTACCAACAGTGTACCAATCGTCAAAAACAGTCATAAACAGTCAAAAGACAGTCAAAACAGTAAAAATGACCATTAGTGTACCAATCGTCACATGTCTACACACAGTCCGCCGAATACACAAAGTCCGCGTCCGCGTCCGCGTCCGCCGAATACACAAAGCCCCTATAGGTCGTCAATAAAAGCCGTAGCTCTAAATTGCTTAGTTTTTTTTAGAAAATTGCGTTTTTTGCATTTTGGCGTCAAGATCCAAGATGGCGGATCTCCGCCATCTTAGATTTTAGGGGTCCAATAATGGGTTCTTTGAAAAGCCCATGTACGATTTCCTGTAGGTCGTTAATACAGACCATAGCTCAAATTGCTTAGTTTTTGAGAAAATCGCGTTTTTTTGCATTTTGGCGACAGACAGATAGACAGACAAACAAACAGACTGACAAACAGATGGACAGCTCTGATGCGTGAAACCGCAGTCTCGCTGTCGCGAGCTGCGGCTTAATAATTACAACGTTTAGTTTTTTTTCAAAAAAATATTTCCACTCGCTTGCGGCTCCTTGCAAGGTCTGCGCCCCCCCCCTGCAACTGCGGTTGCCGCGGGGCCATAAGCACGGCACTGTGGCAAAAACAGCGCTTTGCAATGTGTTGCACAATAAAAACAATGTACTTTTACAATGTGACATCAGCAGCAATGTTATTTTCAACGAATATGACCACCCGACAAAAAGAACTGCTTTGTATAGAACCTTTAGGCTTTAGAAATAATGTCAGCCGTAGCTAATTAATTAATGCAACATTTCCAAAAGCGAAGTGCATCTATACACTCTCACACTTAAACGACATGACAACACCACTGTTGCAATACACAATGCAATACACTAACATCACGTTATAATACGTAATATGACAAGAACTTAGCTATCGCCAACAGATCGCGCGTCAGCTGCGCACACAATTCGTCGAGGGCATCACCGTGACCTTGAAATCTACGTTAAGGGTCACTCAAGGTCACTGGAAACGGAACCATTGGACAGATAATACACGACTTACTATTAGACGAGTTACTGGACGTTGAATATTATCGTGACCTTCAAATGTGGGTCAGAGGTCACTCAAGATCATTGAAAGTGGTATCAATTGAAAGTTTGGGTACGGTTTCCTAACTTTTCCTACCCTAACCCTAACCCTAACCCTAGGATTATGGGTCAAGGTCATTGAAAATGGCGCCGTTCGATAGACCATATACGACTTTCTATTGGTCCGACATTGTGAATATAGCTCTATCTTGTACCATTTTCGAGTTATTTGACGTTGAATAATATCGTGACCTTGAAATCGGGGTTAGAGGTCACTCAAGGTCATTAAAGTTGGTGCCATTCGAAAGCTTGGGTGCGGTTTCCTATTCGCCTTCTATGGTAACTGTGGCCGTATTTGTAACCGTTTGTGAGATATTTAGCGTCAAAGAGTGGTGTGACCTTGAAAACTAGGTTAGGGTTCGTTCAAGGTCATTGGAAATGGCACCATTTGATAGATCGCATACGAGTTCCTATTCGCATTCCATAGTAACTATGGCGATATTTTGTATCGTTTGCGAGATATAGCGACTTATTGGTAGAAAATCGCGAATTTTTTCTACCCCACCTGCATCTAGCGCCCCGGATGAGGTGACCCCGTCGGAATTTTGTGAAAATGTTCGATGCTGGTAAACTAGATTGATTGGGCTACCGTATGGCGAAAAAACTGTGACGATATGTTAAGCCGTTTTCATCTGATACCGGAACGTAACGGACAGACGGACGGACAGACAGACGGACAGATTTGCTATATCAATTTCGCGCGTCAGTATGCTGACGCGCGATAAAAAGCAAAATGTCTGAGTCACATGCTATCGAACATGTACTTGTCTGTCTATATGCATAGTTGCAGTGCTTAAACATTGTTGCCTATATACACCGTAGGGCAAAAACTGCACCCTTTTTATCGCGCGTCAGCATACTGACGCGCGATATTGATATAGCAAATCTGTCTGTATGTCCGTCCGTCCGTTTGTCTGTCTGTCCGTTACGTTCCGGTATCAGATGAAAACGGCTTAAGATATCGTCACAGTTTTTTCACCATACGGTAGCACAATCATTCTAGTTTTACTAGCATCAAAATTTTCACAAAATTCAGACGGGGTCACCCCCTGCAGGGCGCTAAATACAGGTGGGGTAGAAAAAAATTCGCGATTTTCTACCAATAAGTCGCTATATCTCGCAAACGATGCAAAATATCACCATAGTTACTATGGAAGGCGAATAGGAACTCGTATGCGATCTATCAAATGGTGCCATTTCCAATAACCTTGAACGAACCCTAACCCATTTTCAAGGTCACACCACTCTTTGACGCTAAATATCTCACAAACGGTTACAGATCGATACGGCCACAGTTACTATAGAAGGCGAATAGGAAACCGCACCCAAGCTTTCGAATGGCACCAACTTTAATGACCTTGAGTGACCTCTAACCCCGATTTCAAGGTCACGATGTTGTTCAACGTCAAATAACTCGAAAATGGTACAAGTTAGAGCTACAGTTACAATGGCGGACCAATAGAAAGTCTCATATGGTCTATCGAACGGCGCCATTTTCAATGACCTTGACGCCTAACCCTAGGGTTAGGGTTAGGGTTATGGTTAAGGATAGGGTAGGAAAAGTTAGGAAACCGTACCCAAACTTTCAAATGGTACCACTTTCAATGACCTTCAGTGACCTCTGACCCACATTTGAAGGTCACGATAATATTCAACGTCCAATAACTCGTAAACGGTACAAGATAGAGCTATAGTTACAATGGCGGACTAATAGAAAGTCATACATGGTCTATCGAAGCGCGCCATTTTCAATGACCTTGAACAACCCCAAACCCACATTTCAAGGTCAGGTCATTCTTTGACGCTGAATATCTCCGAAATGGCTAAAGATATGGCCATAGTTACTATAGAAGGCGAATAGGAAACCGCACCCAAGCTTTTGAATGACACCTAATTCAATGACCTTGAGTGACCTCTAAGCCAGATTTCAAGGTCACAATAGTATTTAACGTCAAATAACTCGACTACTACTAAGTCGTGTATGATCTGTCCAATGGTTCCGTTTCCAGTGACCTTGAGTGACCCTTAACCTAGATTTCAAGGTCACGGTGTAACATTTAGGCCTATAGATGCCCTCAGCGTATTGTGCGCAGCTGACGCGCGATCTGTTGGCGATAGCTAAGTTCTTGTTTATTTTTGCAATAAACCACATTATACAGTGTGTCTCAAAAACGTCCCAACTTTGACAGGCTATAGCTTTAACACACATCCACCAATTTTCATAATTTTTTGCCCATGTCACAGCAGACATTAAACATTGGCTAAAGATATAACTTTCTCAACTACCTCGCTTTTATTTACTTTATTATGCTCTGAAGTGAAATTACGACATCAACGACTTGAAGCAGCGAGTCACTGATACGTGGGAAAGCATTCTGTAGAGCATCATCGACGAGGCCGTTGATCACTGGACAGCACGATTTCGTGCATGCGTGAAGGCGAATGGGCATCATTTTGAATATCTGATGTAAACAACCGTTTTTTTAATTTGTTTGTTTGTGCCATTCTGTACTCCTAAGACAAAATTTGGATACGCCACTCGATGCAATCGTATCCAGCCTGGCGGTGGCTGCATGCAACTGCTCTGCAGTGACACGCGCTGTCGGCGCGTCACCGCAGGATGCATGGGCGGTGCAGCTACGCCGCTCATGCATATCCTGTGGTGTCACTGCAGCTGTTGCCGGGCACCTGCACGTGCACGATCGGCACATTCCACAGTTATCTGATGTGTTCCACAGAATCTACTAAGCGCAGCAACTGCCGCAGGCGCCAGACAGCATGCGTACTAATGCATGCATATACTTCAGATGTTGACTGAATTATTCATGACAGGTGTAGGCCTATAATTTACTTTCAGGAGAGACCGTGTTGATATGGGCCCCAAGGATAAATAAACTGATTCATAGGTGTTAATAAACAGCATTAATATTTCTTAAATAAGCTTATTTATTTATTATATAAAATCGTACTCGAGGTACAACAAAAAATAATTAAAAATTAAGAACGAATTAAGAATGACTCGACGAAACATATGACAGTATACAGTTCAGTTCTGACGTTGACAAACTTCCGCCATCACTAAACAATGCTCTAAAATCATCATCTCTGATACGAAGAATCTCCGCCAGAAGCTGAGCAGCAGACCAGTCATCATTCTCAACACGACTACAGAAATTATGCAGAAACTCGTAACTGTTAAGACTAATATTGCCACAAACGAAATCATCGAACTGCCAGTTCAGTTGAAATGTGAACATAAAAACACAACATTTCTACCAATAAAAGAATTACAACGACCAATAAAATACCGTATCTAACAACAGAACGAACAAAAGAAGTTAAAGGTAAAGATACGTGGATTTATATAGCGCCCTAGATAACAAATATCTCGTCCTCAAGGCGCTCAGACATCTGAGACATGGATCACACGGTTTAACCTGTAATAATGTTTCTCACCTCATCGCCCCGAAGAGCTAGCTGGTGCCTTGAATCAAGACTTACGCATCACCACGGTATTACCCCCCCCCCTTCGTGTAGGCCTATTCACCCATAAAATGAAAATGCAGCTTTTCGGAAATGACGTAATTTTTTCGTTATCGCGTGTCTCAGTTACCGACAATAATTGTAAACAATCAATAACTGTCTATTTTTTTCACTTTTGACATTTACTGACAATGTTTTGAAGCTCTGTAGGGCCTACCAATGGGAAAATTGCCTTACAACAACAAACTGAACTGCGCATGCAGACGTTGTGGCAGGTCCCTCACTGCCTGGTTTACGCAGAGTGGCTGAGTGCGGTCGACTTGACTGCGGACTTTCTTAACACTGCTCATAGGTTTGTCAGGGTAACTGACAATAATGGCTTTCTCACCAAGTCCTTGTTCACGAAGCGTCTGCATGCGCAGTTTGTCGTTGTAGGACACTTTTTCCATTGGTAAGCGGCTCTGAAAAGAGCCGGTCGAGTGTCTGTATCACAGTGGGTGTTCGAAGTGAACGTCCCTTGCCTTTACGCATGCACACGGCCGTGTTTGCCACTGGTCAATGGCTTAGTCGATGATGCCCTGAGGAATAAGGTCCCAATTGTCAATTCTTCAGCTCGTCAATGTCGTGTTTCTGTTTTTGTGAAGGCATAATGTCAGGTAGTGTAGACACGTAACTAAGGTAAGGTGGCAAATTATGTATGCATTTAATTATTATTATAGCTACGGCCATCAGGATTACGCGCTAAATTTATTTGCAATTGACTTACAACTGTACAAGATATTCAAGATTACGCGAGTCTTATTTTTTTGGCGCACATTGTGAGTCAAAAAACTGGACCCTTTTTCATTTGATCATAACTTTAGCAAATACTGCCTGATTTTAATGATTTTTTCACTGTTGCAGACTGTTTATACCCCAGACGCCCCTATAGCGGAAAACTTTATACATGTATAGCCCTTGTGCCTGTAGCCTAAATACCTATCAGCGTATTGAATTTCTACATCCTAGCTCGATTAGTTTCAGAGATATGGAGGGGTCCCAAAATAAAAGTGGCAGCTGCTGATCTCCCTAGACGCCCCCTAGCGGAATTTTTATATTTTATACAGAACCAGTACCTGTAAATGCCTACCAGTGTGCAAAATTTCAACTTCTTAGCTCCATTAGTTTCGGAGATATGGAGAGGGTTCCAAAATAAAAAGTCGGGGCTCCCCCAGAGGTTTACTACCGGACAAATACCTACCAGTGTCCCAAATTGCAACTTCGTAGCTCGATTAGTTTAAGAGATTATGGAGGGGGTCCCAAAATAAAAAGGTAGGGTCTGCTTAACTCCTCAGACGCCTCCCAGTGGCGTATTTACCATTAGGCCACTTGGGCCATGCCCCCCTTTGACCAGCGAAAAATCTCGCATAGAGCAAAACTATTATGTGCAAATATGCAAAAAGCTCCCCAGAACCTCTACTGGGGCTTTGCACCTGGACCCCACTGGTCCCGCGAACCTCCTGCTTGATCAGTGTTTATTCTAGTCGTCTGGGGTAATCCCCCAAAATTCAGAAATCCAATTCGATGAAACCGAAGAACCAGAGGCACGAATTCATGGCTGGATGACACTGACAAAAATGTTGCTTTTACTGTTTAAAGTGCACGAAATTTGGTCGGTTCATTCTCAGGAAAATCATTAAAATTGTTGCTACCAGATGTCAGATTTTAAGTCTAAAATGCACCGAATTCGATTTTGGCTCGCTGGGGTAGCTTACAGCGCTCCCCAGACCCCCTAGCTGGATTTAAGGGGCCTACTTGGTTGGTTCCGTGGCTCAGTGGTAGAACGTTGGTCTTTGACCGGCGAGCTTTCGCTGTCCTGCGCTCGACCAACAGCTGACGGGTGACCACTTATGTGGGTAAACCGTCCGCTGTAGGTCAGCCAACTAGGCCAACTCAGCCTTTCATCCTTTCGGGGTCGATAAATGAGGAGTAAGCTGCAACTTGATGTTGTCACCACAGATCCGTGGAGGCGCCATCTGGTGAATGCGAACGAAGGCTAAAGGCAGGCATGGTGTTGTTTGCAGGTTAAACTGTGTGATCCATGTCTGAGCGCCTTGAGGACGAGTTACTTGTCATCTAGGGCGCTATATAAATCCACGTACCTTTACCTTTACCTTTTACTTCTAAGAGGAGGGACGGGAGGGGAAGGGAAGGAATGAGAGGGGAAGGGAAAGAAGAAAGGGACAGGAGGAGAGGGGAAGGGAAGGGATTGCCCCCTTTCTGAAATCCTAAATACGCCACTGCTACCGCACCGGTTGTCCGGTCATTTGCCGCCTCCGTCAAGTGCCCCCGGTGACCTGTCCCCCGGTCAAACGCCCACCCCGTCACCTGCCCCCTAGGTCAGGACCTCCCGGTCAACTTTCTACCTCACGGACGTGGGTCGGATAGGGACAGGACCCCGCCTGGTTGGTGGGATAAGGTTATGTGTACAGGTTAGTGCCAGTTTCCCAAAAAATTGCCCGCACTCGTTTAATATAATAAATTAGTGATACGTGCATGATACGAAAATAGAATTGGACTTCACATTGGGGGCGACTGACCGGGAGGGGGGCCCTTGACCTAGGGACAGGTCACCGGGTGGGCGTTTGATTGGAGGGATACTTGTCTGAGGGCACATGATCTAACTTACATTTTTAGAAAGCTCTCGTCGAGCTGGTGCTAAGCTCTAAATGACGTACGTTACGCTGCGACGTATACCCTTTTCGAGATATTCGCTTTTTAGGGGCCCAAAATTTTCTTTATTTTTGGAACCCCTGGAGTACCGTTGCGAAAAGGAAGAAGATACGTCCGGGATTATATGTACCGTATGCAAAATTTCACGCCGATCGCGTCACTGCCGTAGAGATATCTTACACAAAGCAAGCCACAGCAGATATACACTGTGTTTCAAAAAAAGTTCACCCCTAGGACTTTCATGATAACAGTGTGAAATGAAAACCAATTTCAATAATATTTGGCAGAAATGTACCTGACAAAATTTGCAACAAATCTATATGCAACAAATGTGAGATTTATTCGTTAAGCGTCGCTACTTCAAGTTTCAAAATGAGATTCAATTTTCTTCCAATTCAATAATGGAACAATTGAAACATCGCAATTCAGATAGCTTTTGTGATCGCAATGAGTTGCTTCTAGCAAGTCTTGCATCATAGGCCTATTACTTGCACGACAGGTCTTTGCTAATGTCACAGTCATGGCGTAATATTATTTTTACTTTTTTCTCTTACTCTCGATGGGCACAATCTGAAGTGACGTCTGATTGCCGAGTGGTCCGGTCTGCAGCAGAGTATCGTCGACGGCGCTGTCAATCAGTGGCACAAATGTCTGCGTTACTGCGTGGAAACGAGCGGCCGTCACTTCCAACATTTGCTGTAGGCCTAACATTGCAACTGGAACTTGTCTAATTTAGGCTGGCTGATTATCTGATATTTGGATACTTTGCTTGTTTGTGTTGCGTCATTCTCCCTTGCGTCGCGCGATGTAATTGCGTAATAAATTTTACCGTTTTCCTGTGCATAATATGCATGCATATGTTTTACCGTGTAATGAAAGGAATATACCAGTTTGCTGCAAATTTACTCAGCTACATTCCCGCCAAATATTATTGAAATCAGTCAACATCTGACTTAGTTATTGCGAAAAGCAGAAGGGTGAACTTTTTTTTGAAACACAGTGTATAAACGACCAAACGCATACTGGCGTTGCGTTCGTCGACGTCACGCTATAGATGTTTTCTTTAGGTTGCAGCATTGAATATTACATTACTTTCGCACTGCATTCATAACCAAATAAAACTTAGCGAAGTGTTTAATAATAAATTATGTTATGTCTTGATGAGTTATTAGCAAGAGATTGTAGGGCACCGGACAACAGCTCATTATAATTTTCATCATTGATAAGTCGTCTCTCATAGGTACTGACTTACAACGTAAGCTATGTATTCAGCATAATGTAAATTCCAGCACGACGCAGTTATTTGCATATACATAAATGGTTGCCGAGCATGGAATGCATGGCAGCTGACTGCATCAGAGCGTCGAGCACACACAACAGGTGCATGCGTGCTCCAGCGTTGACTGGCTGCGTGCAGCAGATATTGCGTAACGTTGTGTAACGTTGTCTTCATGCCTTCGGCTACGACTACATGAGAGGAACACGGCGTCACACTACAGATGTTTTCTAATGCATTTTCAACATTTTATTTCGTTTGTTTTAAGATGCTTTTAACCCGCACAATACACGATCTTTGCAACATCTGAGCACCTTGGCGTAATTGTTGTCCATTTGTCATCTATTCGTCATCTTATCGAAGAGCGCACGTGCTGATATGTGAAAATTTTTCACACGGTCCAATCAACTAATCAAATCTTTTCACTCTCAACTTTAAAAAAAACTGAGTTTCTTCTTATCAGACTTAAACAACAACGTTCTTAAATACATGATTCCTCTCTTACTACAACCCACTCTGCTCGCAACTGCGGCTTTGAACACCTTATAGGCCTAGCCTATATATACCTTCTCAGATCTCTGCGCTTTCTAAATCCTGCTACTATCACATTCGTGAACTTCGCTGTATGTGCCCATATCTCGACTTCAAAGCAGCCAGTACCATTGCCACCTCCATTGTCCATTCTACATTCGATTTTACTGTAACTATGTATCATAACCTTCCAAACTATCGACTTAACCGGCTCCCACAGATTCAAAACTCAAAGGTAGGTCATATGCCCCCGGGTCAAGTGCGCCCCCGGTCACCTGCCCCCTGTCAAACGCCCCCGGTCACCAATCCCCCTAGGTCAAGCGCCCCCCCCCGCACACAATACACAAC
>Ga0209637_1000580_pt1 | contig 10585 bp, 16 predicted proteins | sample OlaalgELextract3_2_FD_187379 | JGI IMG/M metagenome (GOLD analysis project Ga0209637, IMG submission 187379) | Olavius algarvensis symbiont microbial communities from Tuscany, Italy - Type G ELBA extract 3 (SPAdes) (version 2) | ecosystem: Host-associated > Annelida > Digestive system >... | reverse complement strand
AACTTGAAAACGATTTTGTCATCCTGCTCAATGACGACGGCATGCCGAAACTGCGCGTGAATTCTTACTATAAAAATTCCATCACGCGCGGCAAAAAAATCTCCGGGGACGCCGAAGATTATATCCAGGATAAAATGCGGTCGGCTGCCTGGTTGATCAAAAGCATTCATCAGCGTCAAAAAACCATCTACCGCGTAATGGAAAGCATTTTGCGCTTTCAAAGGGAATTTTTTGACCAGGGAATTTCCCATCTAAAGCCGATGGTACTCAGGGACGTGGCCCAGGATATTGGGATGCATGAATCCACCATCAGCCGGGTAACCACCAACAAATATGCGTTTACCCCCCAGGGTATATTTGAATTGAAGTATTTCTTCAACAGCTCAATCAGGCGATCTCATGGCGGAACCATAGCATCTGCCAGTGTTCAGGACAAAATCAGACAAATCATATTGGGTGAAAATCCTAAAAAGCCCTACAGCGATGATAAAATCGCACAAATTTTGAAAAATGATGAAATTCATATTGCACGCAGAACAGTAGCTAAATACCGTGAAATGTTAAAAGTTTTGCCATCCAATAAACGCAAACAGATATAGGGAGGTCTAAACATATGCAGACATCCGTCACCTTCAAAAATCTTGATCCCTCTGACCATCTGAAATCATATGTTGGTGATAAGTTAGATCGATTCGACAAATTTCTTGACAACCCGGCCGAAGCCAATGTTGTTCTGGCGGTCGAAAAATTTCGCCACATTGCTGAAATCAACATATCAGGTGATCGACTCAGTATAATTGGCAAAGAAGAAACGGTTGACATGTATTCGGCCATCGATATGGTGCTCGATAAGCTTGAAAAACAGATCAAGAAAAACAAGGAAAAAATCAGAGAACGCAGATCCGCCTCGAAAAACCGCAATCGATCGATGCTTGATGAGATAGGCAACCCGCCTGACGAAGACAGCGACAGGCAAATCAAAATCAGGAACATTGAATATAAACCGATGGATATCGAAGAAGCCGTTTTGCAAATGGATTTGATCGAAGATAATTTTCTGGTATTTACCAATGCCAGATCTGATCAAACAAATGTATTGTATCGGCGCCGGGACGGCCATTACGGCTTGATTCAGCCAAGTTCGTGATTATAATAAGCGATTCCTTGATGAGTAATTTTAATTTTCCGGTTCGATGGTGTAATGTTCGAACCGGTTTTATACTGAACGATAAAAATCTTTTGGCCTACATACACAGCGTTCTGCATGTTTAGCCATAGACGTGAGTTTAAATTTCAATAATTCAAATGGTGGATACGCAATTTATTAAAACGCTGTGTATAAATGCAATAATATGTGAAAATGAAAATATGTGAAGTATTGCAGAAAGAAGCAATTCAGGCCGATTTGAAGGCCCAGAATAAAAAAGGGATCCTGGAAGAACTTGTGGGCCCTGTGGCTGGAATTGCCAATGTCCATCCGGAAGATCTGGTCAAAGTCCTCCTGGAAAGAGAGCGTCTCGGCAGTACCGGAATTGGTGGCGGCATTGGTATCCCACACGGCAAAATGAAAGACCTTGAATCGCTGGTTCTCGGTTTCGGGCTGAGTCGCAAGGGGGTCGATTTTGAATCGCTGGATGGCAAGCCGGTCCATATCTTTTTTCTCCTGATTACACCTGAAAATTCAACGGGTCTTCATCTAAAGCTTCTGGCTCGAATATCCAGAATTCTAAAAAATGAACCTTTCAAGGACAGACTCTTAGGTGCCTCTGACCGCGATGAGATTTTAAGTATTATCAAAGGGGAGGATGAAGAATTTTAACTGCTGAAATGAACTAACGTGCAAACAAAAGTCATTTTCATCATTACAGGTCTTTCAGGCTCCGGAAAGAGCACGGCCATGGCCGCCCTGGAGGATGCCGGATTTTATTGCATCGACAATATGCCGGTAGATCTTCTGCCCAAATTTCTGGAAATGCCGCTAGAGCGTGATTCTGATATTTCCGGAATAGCGCTGGTCATGGATTTGCGCGAAAAAGGCTTTCTTGCCAGATACAGCGCCGTCTTCAGCGAGCTCAAAAAGAAAGGCTATTTTTTCGAAATCCTGTTTCTTGAAGCCGAAGAAGAAATCCTGGTTCAGCGTTACAGCGAAACACGCAGACAACACCCCATGTCAACCGGCAAAAGTCTACTGGACGACATCCGGTTGGAAAAGGAGCAGCTGGAAGATTTGAGATCGGCATCTGATCTGGTGATCAACACCAGCGAGTTTAATGTACACGAACTCAGGTCAAAAATTCTGGACATCGCCCAGAGAAGCAAAAAAAACGTACCCATGCGCATCAATGTTCTCTCGTTTGGTTTCAAGTACGGGATACCCTACGATGCTGATCTGATCATGGATGTGCGTTTTATGGTAAATCCGTACTTTATTCCGGAATTAAAGGAGCTTGATGGAGAAGCACAAGAGATAATAGATTTTGTTATAGGCCACGCTGACACCCGCGCATTCCTTGAAAAATATCTGGGTCTGCTTGACTATTTAATCCCGTTGTACGAGAAAGAGGGCAAGGCCTATTTAACAATAGCGCTCGGCTGTACCGGGGGTCGGCACCGATCTGTAACGATTGCCAGAACTATATACGAGCACATCCATGCCATGGGAAAAACTGTGGAACTTAATCACCGCGACCGAGTCCAGCCTTCGTAGATCAGAGATAGTTCAACCCAAATCCAGTGGCAGACAGATAGTCAGAATAAATAAAATGAATAACGGACATTAAGCATATGCATGGTGTTTTATGATCGGTATTGTTATCGTCACACATAGCCGGCTTGGTGATGCCTTGATCGGTGCGGCTGAATTTATTATCGGAAATCGACCTGAAGCCATGGAATCGGTCTCGATCGATCTGAGTGAGAACGCGGATAAACTGCGCACCAAGATTGCCCAGGGAATCAAGAAGGTCGAAGGGCAGGAAGGCATTCTTATTCTGACGGATATGTTCGGAGGCACTCCCTCCAATCTCAGTTACTCGTTTTTGGAGGAAGGTCACATCGAGGTGTTGTCCGGTGTAAACCTTCCGATATTGATCCAGGCTGCAAGCTTGCGGGATAAAAACATGAAACTCGACGAGCTGGCAGCCAAGCTGGAAGTATTTGGCAAAAAAAGCATTTCTCTGGCCAGCGGAATTCTTAAAGGCAACAAGCGGAGTTAAACCGTGAGCAGTTGGCAGCTTGGTACCATCAACCAGGCCGATGAGCTTGAGCCTATTCTGGCCATCGAACAACGTTCGTTTCGGTGGCCCTGGGGTCGTCTTTCCTTTGAAGGGGAGCTGTCCTGTCAAAATGCTTGCAACTATATTGTCAAATCGTGCGCAAACGGCACCGGCGAGCAGGTGGTCGCATACGCCTTCTTTCGTCTGGCAGCCGATGAACTACACCTTTTAAAAATTGCCGTCAGCCCCGCCTGGCGGGGACATGGGATCGCCACCCGGCTTCTTGAGCGGTGTTTTACAATCCGTGCGAAGCAGGGGGCAACTTCGGTTCATCTTGAAGTTCGCCCATCAAACACCGCAGCCATTGAACTTTATCTGAAGCTCGGGTTTGAAGTGATCGGTCGACGGCACAAATATTATGCGGATACAAAGGAAGATGCAGTATTGATGATGAAAAACCTAAAGGAGGAATTATGAGTATTAAGCTTGGTATTAATGGTTTCGGCAGAATCGGCCGTATGGTTTTAAGAGCTGCCCTGAAACACCCCGATGTGGAAGTTGTGGCGATCAATGATTTGACTGATTCGGAAACAATGGCCTACCTGTTAAAATATGACTCGGTTCACGGCCAACTGGATATGGAGGTTACGGCCAAAGATGACAGTATCCAGGTCGGTGACAAATCCATTGCCATCCGTTCCGTAAAAGACCCGGAAAAAATCGGCTGGGGTGATTTCGGAGTGGATATTGCCGCCGAATGCACCGGTATCTTTCGCGATCGGGAAGGCGCCTCGAAACATCTGGCCGCCGGAGCCCGCAAAGTCATTATCTCTGCCCCGGCCGGCAACCCGGACATTACGATTGTCATGGGGGTAAACTCCAACCAGTATGATCCCCGACAGCATCACATCATTTCAAATGCTTCCTGCACCACCAATTGTCTGGCGCCGGTTGCCAAGGTGCTGCTGGAAAATTTTGGCCTACAGCACGGGCTGATGACCACCATTCATAGCTATACCGGTGATCAGCGGTTGCTTGATTTCCCCCACAAGGACCTTCGGCGGGCCCGGGCGGCAGCACTGTCCATGATCCCCACCACAACGGGTGCGGCCAAAGCCGTCGCACTGGTACTGCCGGAGCTTTCCGGTAAGCTCAACGGCCTGGCCATCCGGGTTCCCACGCCCAATGTATCGCTGGTGGATCTGGTGGCAACGGTCGATAAAGCAGGCCTTACCGTCTCAGATGTAAACGAGGCTTTGAAGCAGGCATCCGAAGAATCCCTGGCCGGCTATCTGGGTTACAGCGACAAACCGCTGGTCTCGATTGATCACAACGGTTGCGCGCTGTCTTCCATCGTGGATGCACCCACCACCTATGTCATCGAAGACATGGTCAAAGTGCTCTCCTGGTACGATAATGAGTCCGGTTATTCCCACCGCATGGTCGACCTGGCCGCCATGGTGGGCAAAGAGCTGTAACGAATAGAAGGTGAGAGGTTGAGAAGATAGGAAGGTGAGAAAGTATCAGGACTGAGTGATGAGGACTGAGGATTGAGAACGGAAAAAGGGGGCAGGTGTCAGGTTTCAGGGAACAGCCATTTGAAGTCGTAATTCCTTAAACCTTTTTCCTTTAACCTTTGACCTTTATCCTTTTAGACCTTACGCCCTATACCGTATACCTTTCACCAATTTCTATGACCGCTGAGCTTGTACAAACACTTGCAGCAAAGGAATAAATCAATGAATACACGCACCCCACTTATAGCCGGCAACTGGAAAATGTACAAAACCAATGCCGAAGCCGTGGAAACGGCCGGCCGTCTGGTTGAGCTGGTTGCAGGCACGTCTGATGTGGATATCATGATTACACCGGTGTTCACCGCAATTGATCCGGTTTGCACGGTTGTCAAAGGCAGCCGGGTTGGTTTGGGAGCCCAGAATTTGTACTGGGAGAAGGAAGGTGCTTATACCGGAGAAATTTCCGCTGACATGCTGGTTTCCGCCGGATGCCAATACGTGATCATCGGTCATTCGGAAAGACGCCAGTATTTCGGTGAAACCGATGAAACCGTCAACAAAAAGATCGGTGCCGCCATCACGGCCAATCTGATTCCGGTTTTCTGCATCGGCGAAACCGAGGCTGAACGAGAATCCGGCAACACATTTTCTGTGCTTGACAAACAGGTTAAAGACGGGTTAAAAGAAAAGGTTGTTGAAGATATCGGTTCTTTGGTCATTGCCTATGAACCGGTCTGGGCCATCGGAACCGGCAAGACGGCCACCAGCGATCAAGCTCAGGAAACGCACAAATATATCCGCTCGCTGATCGATGGCGTTTTTGGCACGGCTCTGGCCGACTCCGTCCGGATTCTGTACGGTGGCAGCGTCAAACCGGCCAATGTTGCCGAATTGATGGCAATGCCGGATATCGATGGTGCCCTGGTTGGCGGCGCCAGCCTGGATGCCGAGTCGTTCAGCCGGATTGTAAAATTCTAAAATTTCATTGGGACACAGATTTACACGGATTAACACGGATAACTAATTCAGGATTCAGGAGAATCAATTTTGGAGTTCAGAAATTAAGGAATTTAGGGATTAAAGAATTTTTATTCGCATTATTTCATTTTTAAGAATTCCGACTTCCGCATTCCCAATTCCGAATTCTAATGATTCCGACTTCCGCAGGCCGTATTTCGAATTCATATATTTCCGTGTCCTAACAGGAAAAACTTAAGCATTATGACAATTTTACTAATAGTGATTCACGTCCTCGTTTGTATCGCGCTGATCATGATTGTTTTGCTCCAGACGGGCAAAGGCTCGGACATGGGCGCCGCTTTTGGTGGCGGATCGAGCCAGACGCTGTTTGGCAGCACCGGTGCCTCGACTTTTTTGAGCAAAGCCACAACCGGCGCCGCCATTGTATTTATGCTCACCTCGTTGGGGCTGGCATATATGTCCAGTCACCGCACGGGAACGGAATCGGTTGTCACCGAGACCCCTGTCCCGATAGAAGGATCGGCCCTGCCGGCACCGGGCACACCGCCTGCAGCCGGCGGCAGCGATTCACAGCCGGCCAAACAGTCAGAGTAACATATAGCTGTAGATTTTTGAAAACGTGCCGAAGTGGTGGAATTTGGTAGACACGCTATCTTGAGGGGGTAGTGGCTTACGGCCGTGCCGGTTCAAGTCCGGCCTTCGGCACCAACCACATCTTTTTAAAAGCGATTTCAGGTATTTACCGGGATCGCTTTTTTTCATATGCGATTTTCGGCCTGATTTTCGCACCGGTTTGGGCAGGATAACAGCCTCCACTCAGGAATATTCATCCCCGATTTCATAGCCTATGGAACGATAACCCTTAAGTCGTCGATCATACATTCTTGCCAAAACCGGCACATTCAAATCCGCGTAATCGTAAATCACTACCTTCTACTTACTGTCGTGGATTCTGTTCAAACGACCGGCGTATTGATTTAGGGTACCTCTTCAGGAAATCGGCAAAGTCAAAAATAAGGAAGCTACATTTTGGCAATTGATTGTTTTTGCTCTTTTAGCTGATTGATTCTTGCCTGCAGCGCCTTCCTTTTTTCATCTAAAGCAGCCAGTTCCTGCTCAGCAGACTTGATTCGCTCATCTATTGGCTTTTGATTCTTCAAAATATCCTCGAAAATATTCGACGCAAACGTCATGAAATCGGTATAACCTTACAATTTCATTAATTTAAAATCAATCGTCATTTCATTAATCACGCAAAAATAAAAAATAAATGCGTTGACAATATGTCACATTTGACATATTTTAAACCATATGAGCCCCCAAGATAAACCACTGGTATGGATGCATGGTGAGATCGCCACACCGCCCTTTTCTGAAAATGCTCGAATCGAAGCGGGATATTTATTGCGGCAAGTTCAAAAAGGCGTAAAGTTATCTTTACCACAATCGCGACCAATGCCATCGATTGGGACCCGGTGTCATGAGCTAAGAATAATTGATGAAAACTTGACCTGGCGAATAATATATCGAATCTACACCGATGCGATTTTGATTCTGGAGGTTTTTGAAAAGAAGACGAACAAAACCCCCAAATCGATTATCAATATCTGCAAACAAAGAATCAGTCGATATGAAGCAGATGTTAAAAATTGGAAAAAATAAAATGGATAAGAGAAAAAAGAAAGATTTAGAATCTAAGGGTTATAAGGTCGGATCTGTTGATGAATTTCTTGGATTGAGCCCGGATGAATCGGATTACATCGAGCTAAAACTCGCACTCAGCGAAGCTCTGGCAAAACTCCGCAAAAAAAGCAATTTAACACAGGCACAGTTAGCTAAACAGCTGAAGTCCAGTCAGTCAAGGGTTGCTAAAATGGAAAAGGGAGATCCAACCGTATCAGTGGACCTGCTTATAAAATCAATGCTGGCTATGGGTGCCGACAAGAAAAGCATCGCCAGAGCGATCGCCTGACACGTTTCACCGGAATAGACATGAACGTTAGCTCCACATTTTTTTTCACTGCTGATGAACACTACGGGCACGCAAACATCATCAAGTATTGTAACCGCCCTTTCACATCGGTTGATGATATGGATGCCGAGATTATTCAGCGCCACAATGAAATCGTCGGACCGAAGGATGTTGTGATTCATGCAGGAGACTTTACCCTTTCGAAAAAGACTTTTGCCGAAAATTACATTCGGCAGCTTAACGGAACCCACATTTTTCTGAAAGGCAGCCACGATTATTGGCTGAAAAAGTCAGCCATTGTATTCTGGGAGAGGGAAATGGAAGGATTTTATGTGGTTGTATGTCATTTCGCCAGGCGTGTCTGGCCACGGTCACATTACAACAGCCGGCAACTTTATGGCCATTCCCACGGAAAACTTCCGCCCATCGGCAAGCAGTGGGACATCGGGGTTGATAATAACGTTTTTTATCCGGTCAGCTTCAATAAAATTCGTGAAATAATGCATAATCGGCCAGATAACCCTAATTTTGTGGGTAATAAAGCTGCCTGAATGATTTTTCGTGAATTGAAATATGCGATTATGCGGCCAGGAACGTACAAAACTCGTTTAAACTCACTTAAACTCACTTGTAAATCAGTAACTTATTGTTTTCATTGGTTATCTGGCAAGTCCGGCCTTCGGCACCATCCATGCATTAATCTTAAGGGTTTCAGTCACCTACTGGAACCCTTTTGCTTTCATATGCAAAAATATGCATTTTTCGTACAGGACTTGGTACACCTTTGCCGCCGCCGGTTAAGGCATCTTCCAACCCCGCCCTGCCCTCTCCTGGAATCCAGTGACCGTATACGTCCACGGTGATCGCAATCGATGAATGGCCGAGCTGTTTCTGCACATAAGCCGGGCTCACCCCTGCCATTAAAAGGATCGTAGCGTATGTGTGTCGAAGGTCGTGGGGATTGCGAGTTTTCAACCGGGCCGCCTTGCACACCCGCTTCAGCTCACCTTGAACCTTACGCTGACTATACGGCCAGGGACCGCCCCTCTCTGCCGGATCGACAAACAGAAGATCCACACCGCCACCACTGCCCCTTTTAAGCCCTCTTTTCTTAAGGTATGCGATGTGGGATCACCAATTAAGCTTTGCTGTCTTGGCCACGATAGCGGATTAAATTCATGGCCATCATGGTGGCCACGACATCACTATCCTGGTTGACCATCTCGCAAAAGGAGAACAATACACCCCGGTCGGGCTTGCTGCGGGAAGGTTTCACCTTGTGCACGGTAATCCGCAAAGTCAACTCGTCGCCGGGGCGTACCGGTTTGAGCCAGCGCAGTTCATCCACACCCGGGCTTCCCAGACTAGCCGGTCCCGGCAGGCAGTGTTCCACGAACAATCGCATGAACAGAGCGCAGGTATGCCATCCGCTGGCGATGAGACCGCCGTATACTGTTTCTTTGGCGGCCTCCGGATTGGTATGAAAAAGCTGCGGATCAAACTGTTTTCCGAAGCGGACGATCTCATCCTCGCTTATGGCAAGGGGACCGAACTCATGGACGTCTCCTTCCACGAAGTCCTCCAAATAACGGTCATGCGCTGTGGTGATAAAGACCCCGTTACTCATTCAAATTGACCCCCTTACTGGATTTTAGACAATTCGCAACCAGATGGATATATCAGTAAGCCGACACAACGGTCAAGGACTCTGAGTTCGTCTGAACTTCAGTGAAAAAATTAAGAAAATCAGAGGGACGTCCGTTATATATTTACATTTTTACAAGCTTTTAAGTTGAGACACTTTAAATGATATTCGATATTTATCAACTTCCTATCAGTTCTTTTTGTATCTGTTTTAGGTTTGGAACACTTCTCCTTCGACTAGCGGCTCGGCTTGCCGTCGCTGGACTGATTTTCAACTTTCGGGCAACATCCGCACAACTGATCTGCAGCTCACACAAAAACGATTTGTACCGATTTTGAAACAGATGTCCATGGCGCCGGTGTCGGCGGTTAACGCTCACCGCATAACCGGTTAATCCGCCTTCGGCGGACCGCATCACGGTAGCCACCGGTGACAAACCGGTTTTTAAAAGCAACTGCACGTGGTTGGTCATAATCGCCCAGCCATAACAACCAGTTTTGCTTTCAGATACAAGGGCGCTTAGTCGATCCAAAAAATTATCTCGATCAGAATCATCCTTATAAATGGCTTTGCGCTCAATACCTCTTATGATGATATGTTGCGAATTAGTCGGGCGCCACAAAGCCTTGACCCATAAAATTCCTCAAATTAATAAGTTAATGATTTAACACAACAATTTTAACATAATTCCAGGCCATCCATTGTCAACGTTACAAGTGGTCTTTTTGGAATGCTTTTCTGTAAACCTGTATGCGGGAATGAACGTATAAGTTTGCTGCCTTTAATTGGTGAGTAAGAAAATAAGGTTTCAAACTAGTAATAGTGATGAAAAAATTCTTTAACCGCTTTGCATTCAGGTGCCGAAGCGGCGCCGGCGCCACTGATCGAAGACCACGACGACGACAATTACAATCCCCATAATGACGCGCTGCCAAAAGGCCGAGACATTCAGCAAATTGAGACCATTGCCCAGCGCTCCCATAATGATGGCGCCGATCAACGTGCCGATAATGGTCCCCTCGCCGCCGAAGAGGTTGCTCCCCCCGATCACCACCGCCGCAATGCATTTCAACTCGACCCCGGTGGCCATCAGGGCGTTGGCCGAATTCATCCGGCCGGTGAGCACGATGCCCGCGATGGCCGCCATCAGCCCCATCAGGGTGTAGGTGGCGATTTTGATGCGATCCACCTTGATGCCCGACACCCTGGCGGCCTCTTTGTTGCCCCCGACGGCGAAGATGGCCCGTCCCAATCC
>Ga0209637_1000579_pt1 | contig 10591 bp, 5 predicted proteins | sample OlaalgELextract3_2_FD_187379 | JGI IMG/M metagenome (GOLD analysis project Ga0209637, IMG submission 187379) | Olavius algarvensis symbiont microbial communities from Tuscany, Italy - Type G ELBA extract 3 (SPAdes) (version 2) | ecosystem: Host-associated > Annelida > Digestive system >... | reverse complement strand
CATGATGGGTGACCCTTGACCTAATCATGTGAGGTGTACTTTGACCTGATAAAACTGTACTAACTGGACGGCTTTCAACTCTCAGATTACTCCTACTTATGATACTATTTAGCGTAGGCCTTGTGATTAGTGATTAATTCGCAGGACACACAGCAGCGCAAAGGGTAATATACTATTTGCAAGTCAATCAAGTCGTTACCTGCAACGCCTTCTACTATCAGTAACGGTAGGCACAAAAATAAAACAAGTAGCTCTGCTGTCGCAGAGGCCGCGCGATACTTCGCGTCTGTAAGTAGTTAGCTTCAATAGTACAATACCTCGAGCGCAATCTTCTGTTATTGGTTACTTCCGATTCAGATTTACCGCTACTGCGTACAAATAAATTCTGTTTCTTCTCTTCGTTTTTATCGTCCATGCTGGCTGTGATAACCAAGATTCACTGGGCCACCGTCGAAATTGTTGATCGCGCTTCACCACTTGCACTCGATGCCCCTGAATGACGGTATCCGTCGGAATATTGATATAACGTTTTGTACAGAAAAACTACAAGAAGCTCTGCTGTCGCAAAAAGGCCGCGCGATGCTCCGTGTCTGTATAGCTTCGATACAAAACGTCGAGCGCAGTCTTTTATTATTAGGCCTAGTTGTTTCGGCTTCAGATATACCACTGCGTACAATTAAATTCTTTTCTGTTCTATCCTCTTCGGCGTATTCGTCCATGCTGTAGGCCGTCACAAACAAACATTCGCTGGTGCGTCCCCGACTGTGCGATCTACACTGCATGGTTGTCGGTAACTGTTTTTGTCACTTCGTAGTTCGCACGTCCAGCAATCGATCGATAGCCAGTGGTGCGTGGCCGACTGTGTCATATACTCAGCTTCGTCGTCGGTAAATGTTTTTGGAACTTCGCACGTCCAGCAATCTTCGATAGCCAGCTATTAGACCAGAATCGCGATTTCTGCTAAACCCACCTGCATTCGATGCCCCCGTTAGAGGGGTTTCCGTCGGAATATCGTTACCCCGTTTGGTATGGAAAAAAATAGAATGGTGTGGCTACCCGATGGTGAAAAAAAAATTCGAAGATATGTTTATTCGTTTTGACATGATCTACGAACGTGACAGACGGACAGACGGACAGACAGACATACACCGCATGACGGCTATAGCCGCGCTTATGCATAGCATCGTGCGGCAAAAGTAATTTGAGCTTATAATTATGTAACAAAAATTACATAGGCATATGAAAAATGCGCGTAGAAAATTTAAGAGAGCTAGCAATTGCAACCGATCTATGGCGTTCTTACTACTTACAAGCAATAATTTCTAGACGAGGCTGCTGTTCGTCAATTGTCATAAGCTGAAGCCAATAAAACGTCCGTATTGGATCGAAACCGTTCGCTGGATCGTGTGTCGGGCACGGAACCGACTACGTGTGCTTTGGGTGGCACTAGGTCGTCTTCTGTATCGACGGGTGATGGGCGCGTGTCGACTGTCGAGATACGTCGACCAGCCAATAACACGCGGTATGGATGGGGCTTCACGTCATTAACAATGTACCGTGTCCGACCATTTCTCCATCACACGCAGACATCCGAGACGTTCGGCAGAAACAGGCGAACACTCCTAGGTCTGCTTTTATGCGTAAACCTACTACGCAGTATAAGAGCTAAACATTTCGGGTGTCTGTCACCGAGAGAACCTGTCGACCTCATTGGTCATCGAATGTCGCTCTCTTGTTATCTGTTTATGAGCTCTGTAACTTTATGACCCGCCGCGTTCGTGACATCAGATTATTGAATTTTAGTAGTCGAGTTTGTATGCGTTTGTGTACTTTTATGTTTAAATTTTTATCGCGCGTCGGCACAGCAATGATATAGGAATGCTGTCAGTCCGTTTGTCCGACGCGTTCCGGTATTCCATCGAAACAGCTTGGCATATCGTCACAATTTCTTCACCACACAGTAGCCCGATCATTCTAGTTTTATGAATATCAAACATCTTACTGTATCTTACTGTACCGTACTGTATCATATCATATCTAACCTAGATTTCAACACCACGGAGTTACTATGGATGCCCTCGACGTAATGTGCACTATCTGTTTGCGACAGCTAAGTTTCTTGTTTCTTTTTACACTTGCTTGCATTGGCTGCTTTTCGGCGTAATAAATGATGATATATAGGCTTAGGTATCTGTCACATGAGCAGGAGTCTGGCAATTCGAGCCGAGCCAAGTTTTAGGCACATCCGGCGGGGCCGCTTTTTAGGCAGTATTGTACAAAAGTGTGCAACTCTTGACAGTTCTGAAGATTTTTGGCAGCAAAGTTTCACGAACAAGAATCGTCGCGAACAGATCATCGCCTGTCAGCAGCTGCGCACACACAGTAACAACAGTGAGCAGGTCAGCGAAATGACCTTCAAATATCACTCAAGGTCATCGGAATCGTCAGGGTTCGATAGAGCGCATATGATTTCTTATTAGGCCTACCGTTCCATCGATTCCCACAAATAGCCAGACACTGGTCGAAAATTGCGAAATTTATACCTACCCCACCTGTAGGCCTATTCAACGTCCCGTACTGAGTGACCCCGTCTGAATTTCGCAGTGATGTTTAGTATTGAGAAAGCTAGAATGGTAGAGTTACTGTACACTGAAGGAAGTATGATTATACTATAGCTGTATTACCCGTCCTCAGGACGTTGCTTCAGGCCTCTATACTCATGCCTACGGCATTTGCCCGCAGGCGCCTCCATTCTCACGCCTACGATGTTCTGACCTTCACCTTGACTTGTCTAAAACAATCCCTGAATCAAGACGAATTCGTGTGCCAAGTTTGGTCCCGATCGACCCAGCCGTTTGGCCGACTATAAGGGTAAAGGAACATACACCCAGACGCGCACGCATAACGGCAAATACATGGACGGACGGACAGAATGAATTCCTACGTCAATATATCAATATCGCGCTTCAGCATTGCTGGAAACCGTATGTACAAAACAGAATATCAGATTGACAGACGGACAGACAGACGGAGGTCAATGTTTAATGCACCTCCCTATGAGGCGGGGCATGTAAAAACATTTTGCAATACACCAGAAAGTGTTGAAAAATGTAACGCTGACCACTTACCCATGGACCGTCCGTCCTTCACTGCTTGCGGTCCGGTCGCTGGCGACAGCTGCATGCAGTGTCACTGTGTTTATAGCTTCAGCAGCATCACCAAAATCCTCCAATGGGTAAAGCGTCGTGTGTCGTGGTCTCCAGACGTCACTTTTGCGACCTGATCGCGTGTCCAAGGCCACCCATAGAATACAGTTAAGAAACGTAACAAAGAGTTATAGAAAGAGCAGCTGATAACTGATAATTAACTTTATTTTGACGCCGACCGTTCTCTGCTCTGCTGCTGCTCTATAGGCCTATTCAACGCGATAAAACATACGCCAAACGACGTTAGCAACGCGTATAGTCCGGATCGCATCATATACACGGTGGGATTGAAAAATATCCACACGATCTTTTGATAATTATGCATCAACGGTTACGAGAATTTAAAAATATTTTGTGTGTCCGTGGCTGGCTGCGAAAGTTAATGCTGCAATCTGAAGACTGTTGAGCGTTTTGCCTGCATTTACGAGAAAACTATTTTCAACAGAAACCTGGAAACCACTCTATAACCAGTCTGTCTCATGCTCTTTATGCTGCTGACGATTAGCGTTATAATCATGAATGCATCTACTTCTGGGTCTACCTGTTCTCGTACCAGATGTGGTTCCGATTAGGCCTATATCTTTATCCAGTGTGTCTCACTCAGGTCTGAATATAGGCCTGTGTGTGTTTAATTGTCCACAATAGGCCCTGCCTACCTTAGTTTCTTCCTCTGCAGTACATACTAGGAAAAATCTGTTTCAGTCTAATCTTCTCCAATAGCCATTTATTTGACTTTTTCTGATCCCAAGAAACTCACACACGTTGCTACTGGCCACTCATAGTTTGTAAGTCTCTTTTAGTCCCTTGCGGTGCATTGAGATTTCCGCAACCTGTCAAGATTGTCCATCATGCAACAGTGATATTAGAAGAGCTAATTGTCTATACGTTATGCAACAGTTGACACTGCATGGACAATAGCGGCTCCAGCTTCCAGTAGAGAAGTTGCTTTAACACGTCGTCGGGTGGAAGTTGCAGTTTGAAACCGAAACGAGGGTTGCATAGGCGTTAATATCATGGGGGACGGGGGACGACGTTCCCTCAATATTTTTGGGGCGAGATGGTCCCCCAATAATTTCAGGACCTTTCGCATTTGACTGTTAGTATATCATTCAGTAAACACAGTCTCTTTTCTATCCGAGTCCGAGGGAGGTGGAGGAAAAGGAGGGAGGAAGGGAAGGGAAAGGAGGGGGATGAGAGGAGGAGGGCAGGGGAAGGAAGAGTATATGTACCCCCACTTTCTAAGACTGACTGACGCTCCTGAATAGTTCAGTTAAACATCGCGGAAAGAGTACCCAACGGATCTCGTGCAGTATATATAACTGTGTGACGTGTTCACTAACAAACTGCTGTTCCGTTGTTCCAATGCGGTAATCTTGCCAGTATCACCACCGTCGCGTGTCTGTTAGGCCTACAGTGTAGTTACAACACTGGCACAGAACGTCGCTCAGCGCTTTTTCAGGCCGTCCTTCCGTACAACGGACAGACGTTCAGAGCAGTGATACACAGAGTTGCTCGCGCAGCTCCCTTAAATATCAATTTTTCGGACGCAGACACATTAGCGCTGCAGGGAAAAACCATGCAGTGGTACCGTATATCTTGCTAAACAGAATTCAGCTCTCTTATAAAGTCTTATTGGTGTTTATTTGAATTATTTCGTTTCTACAGGAGTTCCGTGTTACGCTCTACTAGTGTCCGCACAACCCCCTCCCCCGGATAGAACCCCGGACAGAAACCCCGACGGCATTGGACTAGGTTGGGAATTTTGTTTTCATGCGTTTAGCCCCTGGTACGTGTTCACTTATGCCTACCATTCTATTGTGGAAATAAATAGCTCAGCTGTCGCAGAGAGGCCGCGCAATGCTTCGTGTTATTCAGTATTGTGCTAATTCACTCAAATGACACCCTTGAGTAAGGCATGCGTAAATCGCTGTTAGTATTCCGTTGTAATTAGTTCTCTATCTCGTACCGTTTCTGAGACATTCGGCGTCAAATAGTGGCGTGACCTTAAAATCTGGATCGTTTAAGGTCACTGAAAATGGTAGCCTACCAATAAAACGTACGGTTTCTCATTGGCGTTCCATGGCCCTATCTTGTACAGTTTCCGAGATAAAGAGAGAGATATATTAATCAAAAATCGTGATTTGTTCCATGCGCCACCTGCATTTCCACGGGGACGTAGCAGGGTCGTCCCCGTGGAAATGTCGTGATGCAGAACACGGCTATCGTATCTAGAACCTTTCTTCTAGTATTCTTCTTCTATACTCGGACGCTGTCGGCACTCGGCCGGACCACTTGCTAGGAGCTGCCTGGCTGTTGCAAATCTAGAATAGCACACAGCTGTGTATGCTACAGAAATGCCATAAGATTTTGTATGGAAAAACTAGAATGATGTGGCTACATCACGGTGAAAAAAGTTTGAGGATATGTCTACTCACTTCAACAGAAACAGGCGTGTGACGGACAGACAGACTGACAGACAGACGGACATCTTGCCAGGGCATAGGCCGCGCTTATGGCACGGCAATCGGAGCAGTTATAGGTCCTATAGGACGAAATAGCATTTTTTTGACAAAAAAATTAATAGGAATTTCATTTGTAACATGGAATGCCTGAACCTCCGCTGTCTTATACTGCACGTGTATTTCATTCACACAATCACACATACGCACGTGCTACGTGGCCCACGTAGCACGTGCGTATGTGTGAAACGTGGCCAATCTAGAAAACGCAGCCAGTGTCACCTATCTTCCGCCGTCATTAACAATACTGCCTCGATATTGTGCATTCTGTCGTCTAGTGTATGCAGTGCACGATCGTATGACGGGACTTACTTGAAGAATATGAAAAGTTGACGACAAACGTTGATATTTTCGCCGTACACTGTTTTGAGTTGTTGTTGACACGGTGTATGTCCTCACTGCGCCCCGGTGACCTGGAAACACGTGGTCTTCGTAGAGACCGCACAAAGCAAGACCACACGCAGTGCTAGAGTTGGTAAGACTAAGTCGTGACTACGTTTGCGTAGGCTATATTATATCCGGTATTCTTATAAGTGGGGGCGAGCAGATATCACATGGACAAGATTATCAAGCCACGGCGCAAATGCTTGATGGCGATGTTCTTATGTTTGTCTGTCTGTCTGTCGCCCGTGAAATATGTTAAGTCATATGTGCAGAGCAGCACCTGCGGCGGGCGGGGGCTTTTCGTATCGTCTCCGATATACACTTGTTTCGAACAGCTTTGACCAAATTGCTATCTGATGATTCATACAGTTCGTCAATTATTCTGAAATACACTGGCAAAAACCATAGTGAGCTGCCTTATTATGCTCCCGACAGCAGGGAAGGGGCAATAAGCGTTGCTTTTGTCCGTCCGTCTGTCCGTCCGTCGCGTACATAACGAATAATTTGAAAACCCAAAGGCCTAACGTGCCCAAATTTGGAATGAAGGTTCCCTACCTTAGATGCGAATCGCACACCAGTTTCAAGGTCGAACGGTCAAAGGTCAGGGTTACAGACGGGCGGGGCATACCTTGTCGGCCGAACCCTTGTAAGATGACCTGCAGTTGGCCCTTTCATCAGACTTTATGAACCCACTACATGAGTAGCTGGCAAAGAACAGTTGAGCCACTAACGAGGCATGCGTAACGTCGAATAAGGCATGTAACAGTAAGTCATGGGCTTTAAACGTTTTCAATGCGTAAAGAGACGCTGCTGCCTATACTCGCCACTTTAGGCCTGTTTAGGGACAACGTGTTGTCAAATGCAATGCATGCCTACATGTAGAGCAGTCATGACTTCCATTTCGCCACTAAGTTTAGCTTTAGATTATTAAAACTAGCCCACCCTAAAATCAATCAATCAATAAAATTTTAACGTGCTCATTTCTATAAATAAAACTCCAGAATCAGGGATACGGGAAAGGTCAGGATTACAGAATGGCAGGGGCATGCCGTGTCGGCCGAATGTTGTCTAGTTCCTGAAAAATTAAATCACAATTTGCAGCCGGGACCTACAGGGTGCACCTAAAAGTACTCTCCCCTACGATCTCTTGCTAATAACTTGTCAACAGTTTAATACAATTTGACAGTTGCAACTGTGCAACGAATATAAATATAAATATTGACGTAGGTCTATATGCGCCAATAGTGTCATTTGGCTATATATAGCGGAAAGCTACGTAAATTTTAACATCGCAACCTTAATAAGACTATTAGCATCTTGTCTGGATTAACGAGAAGTATTTTTTTAAAAGAAAAACCTGACTTCACTGTAACGTAATTGTCGTGATGATATATATGCAAACAATAATTAAGGTAATTTATTAATTTTTATCGTAATATATTATAGGCCTAGTCATAATTTTATCGTGCTGTTGCACTTGCTGCTATTTATCAATTTACTACACGTGTTCCAATCATCTAGCTATGCTAAGATTTTGAACGAGGTTGAAGTGCTCAACTTTAAAAGTGTTTTCTTTTAATTCAATTATTCAAGTGATACTGACATTGTCAACACGGTTGAGAGTTGAAGCATGTTGATAACGTTAAAACTGTGAGATTGTCGTGTTTAAAGCACATAATTTCGTTACTACTGTGAATATTACAAGAAACTTAGCTATCGGTAACTGATCGCGCTCAGCATCATGTAACAGTCATTCGGGTTGAACACGACAGTAGATATAATTGCTCACATGTGACGTACGTCCGACCTTTGTAGTTGACTTTGTACATTATATCTGCATTTTTTGATATATATGCCTACAGACAATGAAACCGTTTATACCTGAAATGACCTTCAAAGAGCACTCAAGGTCATCGGCAATGTTATTGTTCGTTAATCGTTAGATGATCGCCTAAAGCCCGCGCAAGGGGGGTTCCCTAAGACTTAGGGTATGAAAGTTGAGACCAGAGGGTGAAAACCGAATAATCCTACGATCATTAGTTTTGAGTCAGTACCAGCGTGTGACAGACAGACAGACGGACATGCCGCCTATGGCTAAGTCACACTCTGACATAGCTGAGCGCGACAAACAGCAATGTACGATATGATACACTATTGGCCTACCGAGTTTTTAACGTGCAGCGTCTTATTATTCAAATGATTACATTGTAAACTGCATTAAAACTGAGACCGACAACTTTGAGTCTAATAACCAAGTCAACGATTTGAAAACTTTAAACTATTTGTAATTTTAAATTGTTGACTTGTCGAAACTGAGACCGATAATTTTGCGTCTATCATGGCTTGCCTCCAAAGCACAGCGGTTTTGTAGGTGTCGATGTTTAATCAGCACACGTGTGGCAACAGAGTATAGGCTTATATTTACAAGGTGGCTAACTGCAGCCAGCTTTTTTGACGTCGAGCTCACTTAAGTCAGTTTCCTAGGAGTGAGAACTCGGTCATTGTCTGTCGCTGTCTTACTGCATGCTTTTCTGAACAGTCATTGGCAGATCCGGAATTTTGTGAGCCAGCGAAGCCTCAAAGGACGACAGCGTGGGGTATGGTTCGTGGGTAGGGGAGGGGAGGCAGCGATCTAGCTCCCCCGCCAGCTGAATATGGGGGAGTGCTTCAAAATCTGAAGTAGCTAGAACGCCAGAAAACCTTCAGAGTTCAGACAGATGGCCTCTACTACCACTTGAAATTGTCACTGTTTATCATCTTCCTATTAAGCGAAACCAGTCAACCCTTTAATGAACACGTTAAAACCGCAGAGCAACGGACCATTATAAAAATACGGGTACAATGGCCGTTGATGGGTGGGCTGTTGCATTTGGTACAGTGATCAGGGGACTGGGCAGGCTGTACCAAATGTAAGCAGCCCACCCATCAACGACCAAGTACCAACTTCATATTATTCGATGTGGTAATTACCTCTGCACTCTAAAGGGATCTGCCAGTGCACAACAATATGCTGTACCTAACGCTTGACCGCACTGCAATAATGTCTGCTAGCAAGCAAAACCTATCAACTAATTTCTGTGCCAGATCCATGACAAAAATCTGTATCCAGCTCTGTGCTGTGACGGGCAAATCACGTACAAATGTGCAACAGTATTGGCTACAACTTTGGTATTACTTACTACCTACTCGCTCGTATCACCTTAAATACAGAAAGTGTTTCAAACATCAGTAAGTAAAACATTTAATTAACAATGAAATTCAGCTGAGCAAACTGCACAGGAATAACGTCGTATTATACAAAGACACTGTTATTACGTAACTCGGATCAGTTATGTGACCGATGTCATGGTTCATTCAGGCACACAGACATGAACACGTCATATTCATTCATCACTGAATAGTAAATGCTTAAAACGATCAGAGGCACATCGCTGTATTCCCAACTTCAAGGAATTAACTCAAAAATCAGACTAGAAACGCAATTAGATCACACAAACACCGTGTGACACTGACAACATACACACATAAAAATGAACTACTACTGCATGAGAATGACAAAGTGTGAATGGTAGCTAACATACCAAAAAGCATCACATCATAAATATTAAATACAACAGCCATTCTATTGTGCACAAACATTTTACAGATTGCAATTATACACTATTTAATTACCAATGGAAATTTTAACAAAACTTAACTTGAGAGCTGCACAACGGTTTTAATCACGATTAATCGACGATTAACAAAATTAATCACAACCGCAAATTTTCATTCGAAATTTGATTGTTAAGTTGGTTGTTTGTTGCTCATTTTCCGTTTTTTACAGTCTTAAATTATATAATTTCCTTACATTAAATTAACGAAAATACATTGTTAAATAAACTGTCCACCTAACAAGGATAGGACCAAGACAGTAAGTGCCAAGACACCACCTAACAAGGATAGGACCAAGACAGTAAGTGCCAAGACACCACCTAACAAGGATAGGACCAAGACAGTAAGTGCCAAGACAAAGACAAAGACAAATAACCTGCAAAACCAATACAAAAACAAAGTGTGAAAATACATCTCGACATGAGACAGTGTCACGAGTCTTACCACAACTTTAATCAGACACTATTGAATTCATTTTGGCAGAAACTAAAATGATTTCATTTATTTCTGGTCAGCAGGAAGCACTAAATGATGGAAGCAACTAAAATAAATAATGGCGAATTAAGGGCCGGTTGCACCAACGCTACTTAAATCGTCACTTAGTTAATCTCTGATTAACTTTATGCGGCGATTATATTGTCACTTATCTCGCGTTCGTTGCACCGACGCAAATTAATGCTCGATTAGTTAAGTGGCGTTTTAAGCACGCTTCCAATGTTACGACGATTCCTATTGGCTGCTCGCGATGACAGATGTAAACAAATACACAGCGTATACGGCAGCCCATAGCTTGCGTGGCCTTGACCTATAGGCCTAGCGACTATTTAT
>Ga0209637_1000577_pt1 | contig 10651 bp, 3 predicted proteins | sample OlaalgELextract3_2_FD_187379 | JGI IMG/M metagenome (GOLD analysis project Ga0209637, IMG submission 187379) | Olavius algarvensis symbiont microbial communities from Tuscany, Italy - Type G ELBA extract 3 (SPAdes) (version 2) | ecosystem: Host-associated > Annelida > Digestive system >... | reverse complement strand
CCATGAAGTGCATTAAAAATAGACGTACGAATCTCTGTCATATGCACCAGTACCTGTGCCATCCGCACAATTCTGTCACACATTGTGGGTACAATATCAACCATGGATTCTACATCCAATAACATATTACCCAATTGAGAATATTGCTGCGCCATATGCATGCGCTGGGCTCGAACCAAACTCTGCAATGCATCTTGTCTCTGGCTACTCAATTTAACGGCGCTAGCTAAGTGGTGCTCAGTACGCACAAATTGGTCATGTGCATTAGCTTGTTGTGCTTGAAGTTGTTTCAATGCTTTATTTACCTTGTCAATGTCTCCTTCGGTGGCTGTGCCTGACACCGTCTTAAGAATGCGTCCTATAAACGGTATCCAGCTACGTGATTGGCGCTGTGGAGCCATAGAAGTATGCGGGACAAGCCGTTCAATGCTTAACATTGCGTCAGCTAAAACATTTGTCATGTCCGTCTGTAATTCTTGCAATTTATCCAGGAAAGGCTTAACACGTTCGCAATGAGTAGCATTTGCGGCATGTACATCTGTACAGTTCAAACGTCTGTGCAAAACCTCATAAACCGGTCGGTCTGGCAAACGGATACCAAAGGTATGAACCCAGTATCCAGTGATCGGCATGGCGGTGGTTCGAGGAATGAACACGACCCCATAATGCTGCCGAAGTAGTGTACGGTCGGAGACTGCCAAATGTGTAGAGTGCACGTAGATCACGCTCATCATTAACAGTAGGATTGCCATGTATTGCTGTCGAAATCTGCTGTTACAAACTTGATACAATCCGTCTGGGGCACCTGAAACAATGCCAAAAGTTGCGCGCATTATATTTCGAATTCCGATGTTCAAAAGTCTCAACACTTAAATTTAAAAGAAACCCCAAACTTCCTGCTCCATCATTTGTTAGCAAATGGACATTGGCATTACCCTCTGTGAGAAGACATATAGAGTCTTATCTCATAGTAAACTTTTAAGTTGACTGACCTGCTGGCATGTGCATGATGACCAAGGATTATGGTCGATGGCGACGTCTTTGACGATGTTGCTGTCGATATGCCGAAAGAGCCGCAGGCGTAATATCCCTAGCAGGTAGCCAAGAGCATGAGCCGTCTTGCCATTCAACTCTATAGACGTAGGGTGCACCTCGATGTCGACGCTTTCGTGCCGTTACACTCTTAATCGTATACCACTGTCGAGGCTGTCTCCCGGACATAGGCAGTTTAGGTCGTCGCTGTGGTTGCTGTGGCTGAGGCGACGTATCCGCCTGTGTTCTATCCGTTTGTGGTACTGATGACGATGACGATAGCATATCCGGTTGCACGGTCACTGGTGTTGTTGCCGATGTGCGTACATCGCCATTAAGGTGTGTTTCCACTGGTAACGACTTAAGTCTCGATGCATGAATTTTAAAGGGAAGAATTCGATTTGTCCGTTCGTCCCGTACTCGATAGCACCAATGCGGCAAACACTCGGTAATAACTACAGGGCGATAGAAACGATGTAGTTTACGCATTTGTCCAGACGGAACATATTCGTCGTACAACAAAAGTCGTTGTCCCAGTTTATAATTCGGCACTGTAGCCTTAACGTTGTACGATCTATCCGTTGTTGCAAAGGACTGCCTAGTGTTGACCTCTATTAACTGGTCAGTAGTGTGCATTGTGTCCAACATTTCGGACATAGTAACATCAATTGTTTGTGGTCTTACCGGCAACTGTGCGAGCAGAGGTGTGCGTAAATCACGATGGTATAACAAAGCCGCTGGTGATAAACCAACTGTTGTGAGAACAGAGGAATTAATGGCAAATTGTATGCCTGGCAAATGTTTTATCCACTCTGATGCATCAACAGAAACTTTCCTAAGAGCGGTTATGACTAGACGATGGGTACCTTCCGCTCTGGATACAAACTTGTGGTTCTGTGAAGCAGCAAATATGTGATTTATACCAAACAAAAGACAGAGTTCCCGCATTAGTTTTGACGTGTAAGCCGAGCCTAAGTCACTGTGAATAAATCGTGGAATACCATAAAGAGGAATCCAATGATAGAGAAGTGCGATGGCTGTAGTGCGAGCCGTAGTGTCAGCAACAGGACACAAGACTGTAAAGTTTGTTGCACGATCAACCATTGTAAGAACATAGGCTACTGATTGTCCAGTAAGAGGATGACTAGTTGTCGGCATTGACAAGTGGTCTAACACTAAAGTTTCCAACGGTTTAGTAACGTCAGGGTGTTGAAGTGTTACCTTGTTCGGTGGTCTCTGTGAGGCTTTTGCACACGGCTCACATTTCGTAAGAAAGGTCTGGATATCTTTGTACAAACCGGGCCAGTATACTGATTGGCGCAATGTCTCGTACATTTTCTCAAGTCGAAAATGTGACATGCTATCATGTGTAATTGAAAGCACTTCCTGACGCATATCAGTTGGTATGACCAGTTGCTGTACTATCGGGCGAACGCTATTAACGTTACGCTTTAACGGTTGATATATACGGTATAATATACCATTAACATCGACTTGAAATATCTCTCCACGTAGCGTCGCTGCTAACTTACGGTTTGTCGGTAATATACCACTATCAAGCCATTGGAATATGGGCTTAAGGTCATCAGATTGTCGTTGGTGTTCCATAAAGTCAGACGCTAGCAACTGAGTAAGATAGCGTTGTAGGCCGCAAGTATTGTGAGCATTGTTAATGTTCTGGTTTTCATTAATCAGGGGCTGTGGGAGTGGGAGCTGAGGGACAGAGTCACACAGTCGCGGCGGCAACGTTGGTCGCTCTGCACTATTACCATCAACAACGTTTGATCCTGTTTGAGCGTTGTCGTTAATCGTCGGTCGGTCGTGATTGAGATCCTGTTGCCCCGTAGTCAACAAATGGACCCCGCAACTGGTATCTGCACTCCGACTCTGACTGATACCCGCATGACACGTTGTCGAAGTGTTAACGGCGATCGGCCTGCCGGTGTTTTCAGAATTTGCTACCGGATTCTGTTTAGTCGTTTGTAACGGAGGTACCACGCCCATCCGTAACTCATCAGTCCCAAGTTGAGAGTTCTGTCCAACACTAGTATATGGAGACGATAAAACACTAAATAATTCTATTGGGGTCTCCATTGCTATATTATTATAACAGCCTTGCCGTCTCGAATGACGCATTGCCGGTGCAGGTGTACGCTGGCGGTCTGTGCTGCACGTGTCACTGTCTGTCAGTCTGTCCGTCCCATCACAGTTGATCACGGCTGCACAAACCAGTCCAGAATCATCCTCTAAGTCATTAGCATTCGGATCATGAAAGCTAACTGCTCGAGAAATATAGTCAGCTGGCGTTACTTTGCCAGCAATATGTTGAATGTCAAAAACATAATTTTGTAACCGCAAGGACCATCGGTATAACTTACCATGTTGAAACTTCAAGTTGCGTATGTAACAATGACTAATGTGATCGGTTAGTATCGTAAAACGTTTGGACAAAAAGAACTGGCTATTACTCTCAATAGCGTACAGTATTGAAGCTAACTCCATCTCACTGGCACTCATCTGCTGTTCATGTTTATTCCATTGTCTGCCTCCATAAGAAATCACACGTAAACGTTTACTGTCATCGCGCTGGCATATTATAAAGCCGCTACCATTTTTGGCGGCATCGGTTATGAGCACAAAATCTTTCTCCCAATCCGGGTACGCCAGAACGATTGGTGATGATGTCATAGCTATTTTGAGACGGTCAAACGCTGTTTGATGGACTTCCGTCCAGACAAACCTTGCGCCTTTACGAAGAAGCGGTCTAAAAGGTTCAGTTAAAGACGCGTAACGACGAATAAAACGTCTATAGAAACCAGTCATACCTAAAAAGCTTTTGAGCATTCTCGCGTTTTGTGGAGGTTGTGCCTCAGAAATTAAGGTCAACTTCTTAGGGTCAGGCTCTATGCCATCCCCACTTAAAATAAAACCTAAATATGGCAATTTGTGTTGCGCCCAAATACACTTATCGGCGCGCATGCGCAAGCCTGCATCAGACAGACGTGTTAAAACAAGACGCAGGTGATGCAAATGATCCGGAAACGACTGCGAATAAGTAAGTAAGTCGTCTATGTATGATACACAGAAACGATAAAGGTAGTCTGCGGTGATTTTATTCATAATACGTTGATAGGCCATTGGTGACACGGAAAGCCCAAAAGGTAGACGCAACATTTCATATGTCTTGTAGTCCGTTTCAATGCCAAGCATCTTAGATGATTTCGGGCTTATATTGACTTGTAAATATCCTGCGTGGGCGTCCATAAGTGACATATACACTGGTGAATGACCTTGAAAAGACTCCACAATCCGTTGAAAGGTGGGTATGGGATGAGCATGTATAACAACATGTTCATTCAGTTTTCGTAAATCAAGACAAATGCGATATTTGGGTGGATCCCCAGGTTTTAATGCTTTCTTTTTCACAAGTACAATTGGATGTGTCCAAACCGGAGAGCCTTCTTTTATGATACCAGCTTGTTCCCATTCGTCTAATTGACTTTGAATAATCTTTTGCTGGGCCGGTGGGTACCGGTATTGGCGCGGACGTGCTGGCTGCGCCCCTTCCTTCAACTGTATGTCATACTCGAAATCTTTTAACCCTGGAAGCTCATGTAATTCCTTAGCAAATACATGACGATACTCGTACAACAAGTCAACTAACTGAGAAAATTGATCAGTCGTCAGATGGTGGGCTGTAAATTGAAAGCCGTTATTTGTCAGCGTCTGCAACTTCTGCGCGTGTGAAACCTGTCCTAGTGTTTCTGTTATGTGATGCACAGTGTTAGTCTTTGCAGCAGGCTCATTAAAATCAGCTGATGGCAATAACTGAGCCGGAAATATAGTTGCGAGAGCTGTACGAGCCGGTATAGTAATAGGCGATTCTGTCAAGTTAACAATTTGACACACGGTAGTACGAGTTTTCGGCTCAACATATATCTTAGCAACTCCAATGCGCGAGTTATAACGACTCTGTAATTGTTCGACTATGCTGGGTTGCAACTTATATGTAGCATTTATTTTAACTGGAAAACGTAATTCAGTACCTGCATCAACGGTAATAGCATGCACTGTGCGCAAAACATTTGCGTTACTGAAACGCGTTATAAGTGGAACAGCTGTAAGACCATTAGCCAAAGACAGTGTGGCATCCGACAGCCTAACGTCAGCTTGCTGAGCTTGCAACATCTGCAATCCCAAAATGCATGATACCGTTAAATTGCCTGTTATAACAAAATCAACGGGGCAAGCATAACCTCCTATTATGATGTTCATGGTAGTCGTACCATACATCGGTAAATCATCTCCACTGGCACTTGTTAGTGAAACTGGCATGTCATCCGGTATAGGACCATATTTAATGTGCAATCGTTTTGCAAGATCCACATTTAGACAATTGTAATAAGCACCTGTATCAACCAAAGCACGTACACGACGTCTACACATGTGTACATCAACAAAATTATTAGTAATTCTGTCCGAAGAACATGTAGGTGCAAGAAACTTATCAGTAAAATGTGACGATGACTGGTCGACTGGCTTCAGGTGCTGGTGCACTGACTGCTATTCAAAATGCGAGGTTGTCGATGTAGTCGAACGACAGCACCTCGCAAAGTGATTGCGCTTGTTACACAAGCGACATGTTTGTCCTCGAGCCGCACAGGCACCAGCCTGGTGCTCACGACCACAATTGCCACATGTGCCCGAGCGGTCCAGTGCGGGTCGCTGTAATGTCGTCGAGTAGCGTTGACCACGGCCCATGGGCGTACCGCGGGGACGACTGCGTGAACCTCGTTGATTGCCGTATCCCCACGGTGTCGACCGCCCGGTCACGTTAGCGGCAACGGTGGGTGTCGCGACGTACGGGGACGGTTGCCATGGCGACGAAGACCACTGCTGTCGCCCGTACGGCGGCGAGTACGCAGGTGTCGCGCACGATGGTACCTGTGATGTTGTCTGACCTTGAAAATGTACACGACGCGTGCCCGGTGTTGGCCCGTAACGACGAGGCGCTGGCGACTGCGAGCGCGGTCGGTATTGATCGTCCAGTGAGGCGATTGATCGGGTCTCGAGACGACGGATGGCCTCCAAGACTTCTTCGGTGATAGATGCTGTCGGTGGTGGTACGGTGTCCTCAGCGATCTTGGCCGCTTCCAAAAGAGCTGACGTCGAAATCGGCGCCTGTTGTAACACGTACGCGCGGATCTCCGGACGTAAGCCCTTGATGATCGCATACCGAGTCATGTCGTCTGCAGCATGGCACTCAGTTGCACGCTTAATCATGTCTGCCACATAAACTTCAACGGACTCCTTGGGTTTCTGATCTCTGCTCCAAAAATCAGACGCTCTTTTCCATAAACTGGTAGGAGTAGGATCGTATTTGGTGTGGAAAGCTGCCAATACTTGCTCATAGTTATTGCGAACTTCGTCAGACAATGTGGTGAACCATGTATTAGCTGGACCTCGCATAAGCAGCGCGAACAGTGGCAAAGCCGCGGTTACTGGCAATTGTTTAAATGCCACGTAACGTTGAAAGTACTGTAACCAGTCGATTGGGGCGTCAGAACCATCACCCTTGAAAGGCGAGGGAGCTAAAGAACTGTCATGCACGACGGTACTAACTGACGCTGCTGACGAGGATGAGGAAGATGACGAACCTGAAGCCGCCGAAGAAATAGCTGGTGACAGAGCGTCAGTAGCCATAGCGGTCAGAGTCTTCGCCACCGATGAGATGGAATGACGTCGAGTTGGAGGTTTTGGTGTTTGGCGAGGCGGAAAGATCGGCGGTCGCCGGCTACGTGTGGACTTCGCTGGCGGTGCGACGAAGGAGCGAGTCGACATCCGTCATTCTCTTGGGTGCCGTTACTCTGGCAATAGTGACCAGTGCGACGAAGGAACGGTTCGGCAGCCGTTATTCTCCACCATCTCTTGGGTGAGGCCTCGGGGAATGGAAGGCCTACCCAAGACCTGGATTGTCAAAAGCCGAGCTCCGGTTGACTCTCGATTTTAACTGTTGTAACTCATAACATATAACTCAGAAGAAGACGTAGTCAACACTCAGCTGTTCGTAACAATCCGAGCTCGTTTTATTAGCGCAATCGACACGATAATAATCCACAATGTAGTCAGTACCAAAGCAGAATGATAACTGAGTACTGGAATAATAGCTATCTGCAAGTGACACAACTAGCGATAGGCGGAGTTAATGCTAGCCAATAGAAAATGAGTTACATGCGAGATAAACCAATAGGCGATAGATATGCCTGTACTACAGATAGAGCGACATATTGGTTGAAAATCGTCATTTTTTCATACCCCTTTGCATTCGACGCCCCCGTTAAGGGGGTTCCGTCGGAATATCGCCATCCCGTTTGGCAAGCAAAAACTAGAATAGCTTGGCTACCAGACGGTGAAAAAATTTCAGATATTTTTATTCGTTTTTTCGCAACTCACAACGTGACAGACAGACAGACGGACGGACAGACACCGCGTGCCGGCATATACCGCGCTTATGCATAGCATCGCGCGGTGAAAATGCAAATAAATGTACTGACAATAACCTAATCGTATTGAAGTCACGTTGATATAGGTTAGATGTCATTCAGTACTCTAGTTGCAGTCATTCGTCATTCAGTTTACCACAAAGCATAGATCACGTAGTCACTAGATTCTTTTTCTGATTACAGAGTCTACTGCTACCACATGCAGCTGACAACTAACCCCACTCTACAGCATCTTTACAAATCTTTAGTAAATTAATTCTTATGACGTAACCTGTACTATTCCCCTTGGACAGTTAAATATTTCAGCTGTCGCTGTAGTGATATAATAAATACCCACCTATACAGTGTGTCTAAAAAAAAACCGGACTGCTACAATTAATATGATATAACTTCATCAATTCACAACATTTCACTAATTATTTTTGGCACAGAGAATTCAATAAGGTTATTCAACTTTATTCAATTCTCCATTGACCATGATAAAAAGTTTTAAATCGGCTGTGTGGTTTCCATGACAACAGTGATGGCGACTTGACACACCTGAACAGCAGATTTATCGGCTGACTTTGAACGACGTATCATCGACAGGGCAGTAACAAAACGATTGTGGAGCTGTTAACGCCGACACACGGCATTCGAACACGTGTAGTAACTGTTGACACCGCTAAACATTTTGTTATTCTGATAGATACACTGTTTGTTTAAAGGTTTGCTTTTTCTGTTCATAACCCAGCATAAACAGTGAATGACGCGCAGTTACTGATTGCTACGGTAACTCCATCGCTTCACCTGGTACTTTGCTACAAACACAACTGTTTTCTAACTTTGTGATTTAATTAAGAATATTAAGCACGTGTTATCTCTGAAATTTTATTTAAATTAAAGAACTTTTGATCGAGTTATGTCCAAATATCGTAGGGTCCGGTATTTTGAGACACAGACCGTCAAGTCACTACTGTTGCTATGGCAACCACGCAGCTGGTTCTAAGCCAATTTAAAAACTTGTTAATTTAATGAATTGAGAATTGAATAAGGTCTTTCTTTGCCAAAAATAATTAGTAAACATTGTGAATTGGTCATATTAATCGTAGCGGTCCGGTTTTTTTTGAGACAGTGTATTTTCATTATACTAACATTAGACAGGCTGATTCTGCCGACGGTCACATGATATAAGTTTAACCAAATGACATGAAGACATCGCAGTTCGTGATAAGACAGTATTAACTATACTGACAGCGCTGATGCACGCTTTGGTGTTTGGTAACGTGACTGCCATTATACAACGCATGTACGCTCGGCGAGCCATCTACCAGTCCAAGACGAGAGACCTCAAAGACTTCTTTCGCACTCACCACATTCCTCGGCCACTGAAGCAGCGCATGCAGGAGTACTTCCAGACGACGTGGTCACTGAACAGCGGTATCGACACCCAAGAGGTAAACTGACTTGCTGAGGATTCACGTATTCATTCAGACTAGCTTATGGACTTATAGCAGTTAAGAATGCACGAAGCAGTGAATAGGACATTTTTTCCTTTATCAATTTGCTATTAAACTTTCTTGTTTTATTCCTGTTTGTTTTTGAACGACCTACGAGCAGTTACGATAGTTTAAATGTTCACACAGTCACAAGAGCAAACAGAAGTTTGCTGAATTGTTTTATTCCATATAATATTATGCTGTACATGCTATACTTTCATATGTGCACGGCTAGTATCTGTATAAAGAGAGTTCTGCAACATCAGCCTTTATGTGGTTCTGGTGGGCAAAGACTGGTGTGTTAGGTGTATTCATATATCACTCTTTTTTGTAGTACTGTCTACCTCACACGCAAGGCGGTCTGGTTGACTAACCTATAAGCGAACGGTTTATCAACAAGTCTTGTGAATAGACGTACGCGCGTGTGCTCCCCCTCTCCTAGAAAATCAATCACATAAAAATCACGAAATTTATACGCAGAATTCAAACACAGTCAATATATATGAATATATACTAAATGTTATCTCCAGTAGTCTTTGTCTGCTGAAATGTGTACCCTTACACCTTTGAAGTTAGATTTCAGTTCACGGATTCCGACGTTGACCTGTGAAATTTTTGGATATAAAAATGACAGTTCATACAATTTAGTCAAAAACTAAATGTGTCCGAGACTGTACTGCTACGACTGTTGCTACGACTACGACTATCAACGAAAGCGTACACATAGACAGTCGACTAGTCAACAAGCCTGATTCACGCCTCGACAGCTCGCCTTATGCAATTAATGTCATAATTGGTCGCCGCCGTGTCCGAGCAACAGAAAACAACTCATCAGCTGTCAAGAACTCTTCACGCTGTGTTAGCTACCTACGAAGAATTCCTATAGTGGATTCTCGGCTACCGTCAGTTCTTCTAACTAATGTTTGTCACTTAGGAAACAAACTTGATGATTTGTCTGTAACAGCCCAACAGTATAAACCGAATGTTATTTGTATAACCGAAACTTGGTTAAATGAGAATATCCCAGATGCTAATGTTAATCTCCTTGGGTACAATCTTTTTAGGAAAGACAGAGTAAATGGTTCTGGTGGTGGAATAGCAATATATGTTTCTCAGTCTGTTCAGTGCCATAAAGTTGTCTTAGATATTGATGAATGTAACGAATTTGAAATTCTTTGGGTGTTATTAAGACCTAGACAGCTTCCTCGACCTTTGAGTTGTTTGTTATTTGCTGTTGTTTATTGTCCACCTAGTTATGATGCTGCTACCAAGAATAAGCTGTCATCGTGCATCATCAAAAGCTGTGATGAGTTGTTACGGAAATACCCATGTGCTGGTGTGTTCATTGTTGGCGATTTCAACACTCTTCAGACCAACAGTTTTAATAAGCATCTGAATTTAGTCCAAATAGTTAAAACCTCAACAAGGGGAAATCACATCCTCGATAAGATATTTACTAATTGCAGCAGCTTATATACATCCCCAGTCATTTTATCTCCAGTTGGGAAATCTGATCATAACTGTGTTTTAGTAACACCAAGATCTCACAGTGAGTGTGAGACTGCAAAGAAAAGGGTTGTTACTAGACAACGTCTCACACCAGCTGTGTTAGACTCTCTCACAACTGCGGTTAATAAT
>Ga0209637_1000575_pt1 | contig 10692 bp, 10 predicted proteins | sample OlaalgELextract3_2_FD_187379 | JGI IMG/M metagenome (GOLD analysis project Ga0209637, IMG submission 187379) | Olavius algarvensis symbiont microbial communities from Tuscany, Italy - Type G ELBA extract 3 (SPAdes) (version 2) | ecosystem: Host-associated > Annelida > Digestive system >... | reverse complement strand
CATTAGCGGTGTTTTCGCGTAATGCGCTATACAAATCGACATTTTACTTACTTTTTTTACTTTACTTACTCGTCTCCATTTTGTGGTTTTGAGCCGGCAGTGATCTTATGCTCAGTTTTATGGACAGTTGGCTACACTTCTTTCACAACCTGTCGTTACCTTTCTCGTTTTTATGTCAGTGCCAGGTTGCAAGGTGACATAGGCAGTGAACAGTTTACCGAAGGTTTCAAGGCAGTAGCATCCAGCCACGAACTGAACCCTTGATGCTCAGAATTATTCCCTCGGCTGTGTTGTCTGAAATTTTCATTCAGAATGGTTAAATTCTAGGAGTTACGCAAGAAAACAAAAAGGTATGTTTTTTTCTGATATGTAGTCTAGCTGTACTTTTGTTTTTAAGAACTCGATAAGTAAGTTGAGGTACGTGTGACTGTTATCTTGCAGGCTGCTGCTGTCAATGCTCTTCCTGCATTTTTCATCGAATATTACACAGCGCCAGATGGAAATGTTGACAGTGGCATACGTGGTAAGCTTGACATTGCCAGCATTTGTTAATTTGTGCCGGCAAAATAAATAATATATTAGGAAAAGGTAAAAGATGTCCAGTTTTTCGACTTGTTGCATAATGTCTGTGATGCTTTAACGTGTTGACACGCCGTTAATAAACTACTCACTCACTAGCATCTCTGGTTGCTTTTTTAATATAATGAAGTTGTTTTTTTTGTTTCAGAACGAATATTGGGGAAGTATTTGAAGGAGTTGTTGGAGAGCTCAGCAGAGACAACTCGATGTGGCTGTGCACTGGCTCTCGGTGCTCTGCCGCAATCGTTTCTCTCTGGACAACTGGATATGATCATTACAAAGCTGGTGACAGCTTCCAAAATGACTTCAAAGCAGGCGCCTTTTGTTTTCAGTCGGAGAGACTGTTTAAAGGCACTTTCACGGTAGTGTGATGGTCTGTTATGCATGTCTAGGGATAGAGTTTTAATGGGTTAAAACAACATATAACGGAGAAAGTGACAGCAGTGGCATCACTGACTTGTGTTCGGGTTTGTGGTCGAACACGCAGTGCCCACCCCACTGCAAACATCGGCAGAGTTAAAGATCGTGCACTGATATTTTGATCAATGTCTTTACGCCATCAAGACTTCATCTTCTGTCAAAAACATCTTGAGCAAGTGTTTTTCTACGTAATTTTGTTTCACTCAGATCCATTTAATGAGATGTTTATCGTCAGTGGTAAACCTCATTGCTGTGATGACACTTTTACTGATGTCCAGTTTACATCGCTGCTAACAAAGAATATTTAAGAAGAATGCAAGTTATTTTTGTGCTGTTAGAATCAGCATTTCATTAACTATTTTGTCTGAAATTTCCATTCAAATTGGTTACTTTTTCTAAGAGTTATGCAAGAAAACAAAAGTGGATGTTTTTTCTGAACACAGTATATTAGTCTTCAGTGTTGAATCATTACTGTTGAAGTCAGTTAGTTAAAATCTACAGTATACCTCACTGGTGCTGATTATATATAGCAGATTTGTCAAGCTTGTTCATAGATGCCATCTTCTTTTAATTTACACAGCATTTATACTGTTTTTCACTAAACACCTACGCAGCACATCATCGGTTTGTGTAGCATTTGCAAAAGAGTTGGTGTGGACTGGAGTGGATCGGCTGATTCTGTCATCTGCCGTGATAACATTGATGTCATCTACGACACATTCTTCTTGGCGCTGAGTGATTACACATTAGACAGCCGAGGTGATGTTGGCCGATGGTAAGTCTCGTTTCGATGCAGTATTTCAGTTTGGCTGTCATTGATGAGCAAAAGCTTGAATAATGTCATTAACAGTGTTAACTCATTTCACTAAACACTAACTTGACTAACTTATTCACTAGCTTGATGTTAGTCACATCAGATTTGATTTGTTTTGGTGTCATTTGTTTACTTCCGACATAGTGATAGGTTTTCGTGTTGTTTCAGCTGTGAACTTGGTTTTAGATATTTCACATCATTCACATTGTGCATTACAGTGTGAACAAAAAGTGATGGCTGTTAGTGTGTAAGTTTTTCCTAATTGTTTATAGTAAGATTTCGTAAAGGCTATGCTGTTGTCAGCATGTAACGGTCAAAACTCTGAAGAACAGATAACAGTTGTGTGTGGTCTTTGTGAGTTGCTCAAAGGTGATATCTTTAAGAGTGAAGCAAAAAAGTCATAATGATGTCTGCAAATAACAAGTCAGCCACTTGTTACTCTGGTCATCTTAGGCGCATAGCATTAAGGAGCGCTCCAGTGACTTGCGCCACGGCTGTGACGCACTCCTTAATGCAACGCCTGCGCCAATGCGCACTCCAAGTTTTCTTGGATCACAAAAAAAACGTCGCACCCGTGGACTTAGTCACGTGATATAATGACGTAATGCTACAATCCAACATGGCAGACGATACGATGTTTGTGCGGGTGGTGAATGAGATAATGAATGTCATCGATTTTGTGGAGATTGATAGGTATTAGTTTGAGAATGAGTTGCTAAGTATGCAATTACCTTTGCGTAGTCAAGTAAGCCATCGGAAATATTACAAATTAACGCAAAATTTAATCAATCAGGGGCGCACAACGTGGGGTGCTCCCACGGGGGCGCTCCCGTGGGCGCAGCGTTGCATGAGAGTGGATTCGAGCCCGTGGGTGCGCATGAGCGCTCTTACCGGAGCGCAGCTTAATGCAACGCGCCTCTTATATGTGCACACATTCACGTAAAATCGTCTCCAAAATGACCTATAATGTGTCGAGTGGGACGTTAAACTCTACTATACCATACCACGGCTATTATCCGGGTTTATTTATTATGCAAATCGTACACAGGTTAGCCGGCGATATCCCAAACGTTTTCAAGAACACTTTTTTGGAGATTGTTGGAGCACTGTTTTTTGCAAGTCATATTCTCTTCTTAGTGCCAAACCAACTATATCAATACAAAGCGTATACTTGGTTTCTGAATGTAGTGATAGATAATGTTGTGTGCGAAGGATCAGAGAAGTCGCTATGACGGGGCTGCAGGATGTGACTGAGCTTCTGTTAGCCACATACCCAGAACATATCTCACCTGACGTGTGAGTTTATGATCTAATTATGATGTAGTCTATTACTGCTATGAACATGAAATCAGTGTTAAAGATAAATGTCAGAGTGTCGTTATGGGACTTCCCAGTGACACTGGCTCAGAATTGCTGAGATATGACAGAGAAAATATGAAATGTGGCAGACACAATCAGGCCGTAATGATGTAGAGCTTTTGGTTCTGCTCTACGTGCTTGGTGTTTTAAGTTGTCTGCACATAATAGTTTCTGTGATTTATTGAATATCATTACCTTACCCTAGAGTTAGTTCAGTCTGCATCAAAGACACATTGGGCCACACTATGATGCCAGTCCTCCCTGTTGACAGCAAGCTATTGTGCTTCTTCACAAGTTGCAGTGAAGTCTTTCAGATCTTGACACATTATGTCCAGCCAGTTCTTTCTTGGTCTTCCTGGCTTTTGCTTTGTTGTTTTTATTTCTCAGTATGCAACTTGTTTCCGAAGTTGTCCTTGTGCAAGATGACCAAGTCATCTCAGTCTTCTTTTCTTTATGATAAAGTCTGGCTTTTCCACTTTGATTTGTGGCCTGAAAGTCTCGTTTTGAACTTTGTCGTTTTATGTGATAACGAGAATTTGTCTTTGAAATCTGTGATGTGCAGCTTCCAACTTTTTATTTTGCGTGACTGAGAGAGGCCACAATTCTGCACTGTATAACTGTTGACATCACCGGTGATTCATAGAGTCTTACATTAAGCATCAGGCTGATGTGTCTGTTCTTCTAAGCTGATATTAGTTTACCAAATATTCTCATTTCTGAAATGACCTACGATGTGTCGAGTGGGACGTTAAATCCGAGTATACTTACTAAATACACTGATGGCTGATAAAAATGCTGGTGATTGCTTTCAGTGCTTAGACACTGTTAGTTGCAGTGCACAGGGAGGGAGGGCATTGGCCTGTAAAAAAATCCTGCTGCAACAAACTTCAGAGAATGTGTTGAAGCCTTTTGAGGGACTTGGCCTAACCAGTGGTAACTACAGAAAAAGCTGTGACAAAAAAAGACAAAAAAACTGAGAGAAGTGGTTGTAGTAATGCAGTAATGAAGATGTAAGTAATAATAGTTTACCAGTTGTTGGTTGCACAAGCTAACGTCCTGTTTGTTACTTATTTTTTTAGGAGTCGGCGGTTATTTTGCGAGCTAATGCAGCAGGCTTGTGAGAAGATTGACAAAACACGAGCACATGCTGGTGAAATATTTGCCAGACTACTCTATCACAGGTTAGTGCTTGTTTCGTTGTGGACATTAATTTAGTTGTAGTTGTGTGCACGTTGTTATACCGAGGCATGTCTCATGCTTTTTTCTGCAACTAGTTCTATAAATATCTCTGGTATAGTAAAAGACTACTTTCTCACGGTTCCTTAGTAGCATGCTGTTGCTATGGCAACATGTACACTTTGCTTGCAGACGTACTCCAGTCTGCTAAAAAAACCGTCCGCAACTGCCTGTTTTGTGATGTCCATTTGTTGTCAAAGGTCTTGCAGCGATCTGGGGTACGTATAGATTGCTGCAAGCGAAGTTACGAACACGATCAATATTCAGCTATCAACAAGAGCTGGCAAAGTCTATATTAACTAATTCAAATGATAAAGTGTTTCTGCCATATTGATGCAGTAATATAATATAATATAATTCATATCATTACCAGATTTGTACAAATGTTGTGAAACATGTATCTGCAGTCATATTGTGGCAGAGCTTGCAGATGTAGACAGGAATAGTTTTGCTTGCTAGCTGTATAGACTTCTGCTGCATTCCAGTCAGTCAAGTCGCTACACAGCGGCATCTACGCTGCATTGCATGTCATCAGCAGACTGTACCTCGACATCGTCTCAGCACTCATGGTTGGCGGACATCTGCTGTCGCTGGTCCGACGATGTTTAACACTCTGCCAGATGATCTACAAGATACTGCAGTCAGCACATCAACCTTCGGACAGTCGTTGAAGACATCTTTTCTCTGCCTATCAGCGCGTTTAATGCATTAGGGGTGTCTCATGTAATGCACTATATAAATGCATGATAATTACTTACTTCTGCAATTTGTTAGCGTAGAATCTACAGGAATCTTGTACAAATCGAAGTATGAGACATGCCTCAGTTGTTTGTACAATTTGTTTGTTGCAGTCCAGAAATCCCAAACATCCCACACAAGGCTGAGGTGCAGTCAGCGTTTCCCAAAGACAAGTTGGAATATCTCAACTGGGCGTCATCATCAGATACGTTTCCAAAGTTTGCCAAGCTGCTGTCAGTTTCGACATACACATACCACATCCTGCTGGGTCTGACTGTCAGTGCTGGTGGCTTAACAGAGTCTCTGGTTAGGTTTCTCTTCAGCTTTTTATACTACTGGCATATTTGCTAATTGATTTAATGTACAATACTTAGCCTTTTATTTGTATCTGTCCATGATGCCTGCTTGTGTTACAATGCAAGTGTGTGCCCCATATTGTATGTGGATATATATTTCACTTCATTAATTTATATTTCACTGTATTAATTGCCACACTTTTTTTCTTGCAATGTGCTTCACACTGTGTACAGTTGGTTTAATGGACAATTTGTTGGGCTGAATTTATGTGGTTAAGGTGAAGCATGGTGGATGTTCACTGCGGGAATACATGTACAGCTGTGACGTTGCCCACACACAGACAGCTGCCGAAACATTCATCTCAATCTTCCGCGACTTTCACAGGGTCGACCGAGTGACGTTGCCGTTACTCAAGACTCTCGACCATCTCATGTCCAGCGGTTGCTTCAGCAGATTGCCTGAGTCTGAAAGGTTGTCTTCATGAGTTGTGTCTTATCTGTGTATCATTGAAAGAGAGGAGGCATGGCTCAGCATCCAAGGTGTGTGATTCCTGCTGTAACATGTATGAGTTGTACGTGGCATCAGGAACAGTATCTAAATCCAGCCAAACGTGTGCAGTGCTCAAGAAAAGCTCAACCATAGTCGCATCTGAGCCATCAGTCTTCCGAGTCACTGGACATCTTTCGACGCCGCCTGAAAACTGAACTGCTCGAGCGTTCTTTCAACTGACACCGCGCTTGTCAAACGACTTTACTGCTGCGTGACTCACTTTCACTTTCCCGCAGCTTTTTGCTGTGGTTGCAACCTTGAAGTCTATCGACTATAATGTTGCTATGACATTCATTCTTCTTATTATTATTATTATTATCAGATAGGAAGTGCATGACATTGAAATGTGTCATCGTCTGTGGTTTACTAAGCAAGCATTTGCTTTAATTGTACAGCTTTAAATATCTTCATGTTATGGATATCTGTTTTGCTCCAGTCTCTCATGTCTCTGTTGCTGAATGTTTGCTGAAGGGATTTCGTTGAATATAACATGTAGACAGACTCATTGCATTTATAACCAGGTGTCACGTGAGCCAAGTGATCCAAAGTTTCAGTTTTATTGAGTTTAGTGGTTTCGGCTTCTGTATTTCACATTGATGTTGTGCATTTTTGTTTTCATTTGTGTCAGCCAAGTGGTTGACCGCGAAAACCAGTTACCAATTGATGTAATGTAACAAATGGCATTTAAATCCCATTATATGCAAACCTCAGCTTTTCCTATTATGTCATTGGTTCTTGATTAGATCAGATCGAACTGCAGTATTTATCTGTCTTCATTTTGTGTTTGAATTTGTTATTAAGAAGAGTAGACTGAGGTGGTTTGGACATGTGGGACATAAAGGTAATACTGATTGGATCAAGTGTTGTGTCACAAATAGAACGAGACAGGGGACATCTGAAGCAGACTTGGTGGGATATTGTCGTAGACTTGGTGGGATATTGTCGCAGATGATATAAAAAGTTTTGACTTGTCGCATATGATGCATTAGTCAGAAAAAATGGAGAAGAAAAAATCGGGGGAGGGGGAGCAACTGGCAAAACCAGAATATCCTGCAAAATGGCCATTAAAACTGTCTGTGTGCATTTTCAAAATTAGCTGTAGTACTATTATTGTATACATATGTTATAATCTGTAGCTATTTACTATTACTTATTATTATTTAAATATTATGTGTAGTGTGTATGCTGATAATCAGTTAGCATGTATAATGTTGATGTTGCTGACTGTTAATTAATGGTGTCAAGAAATAATTGAATTGTGGTTTCTGTGATGTTAATTTTAGCAATGCATTTGCCAGTTCATTGATTGAACTGTTGAAGACTGAAGTTAGTCGGTGTAACAACGTTCAGAAGCTCTTGGCCAGTACTGATGTGTAAGTACAGTCTTCCACCCAAATAAGCCTTTAGTTTACTGTGTTACGTCTGCTTGCCATGCTGTTGAAGCTGACAGGCTCGACTCTGTTAGTCATTTTAACGTGCTGTCATAGTACAGTGTTTTCAGTGTAGTGTAATGTAAATGTAATGTAAAATAATGCGCTCTTCAACAAAAGTTCTCAGAGGTGCCTGTGTGAAGAGATTGGTTTTCAACCCAGCTCTGAACTGTTCACAACTAATGGATGATGAGCGGAGATTTGGTGAAAGCGCGTTCCAGACAGTTGGGGCTGCAACATGGAAACTCTATTGGCCGAGCTGTGTTCTGCCGAACAAAGATTTGCTCGACCAGAAATGCCGGCAACTGGGATGCAGACGTTGTTGAAGTATGCAGGACAGTGCTTACGGACACAGTCAAACGCAAAAATTGCTACCTTGAACTCTTGAACTGTATTCTCTGCATCACTGAAAGCCAGTTAAGCACATGGCAAAGAGCCGGCGTGATGTGTTCATATCTGCCAACACCAATGACCAAATGGGCAGTAGCGTTCAGAACAATCTGAAGTCGACGGATGACTTGTGAAGAGACACCGTACAGTGTGTACTGTTAGTGTTATGTATTACTTTTGAAGGCAGTGCAACTGTGAGGAAATTGTTTTAGGTGTGGAATATTCTTGGCAAAATTTTAAAATGTCAGTAAAATACATACCCTGTATTGACTTAGGCCGACGACTGTGATTGCATTTGTGTGCAGAAACATCCACGTGCATTGTTTTTTTATATTGTGTAAATTTGCTGATTTTCATATAAAGAATTAAACACATATTCGAAGCATGCCCATTGCAGAGTGCCATGTTGGCGGTGTGTGGCCATTGAGCTTGTTGAACTTGGTGAGTTGGAATGATAACGTTCATTGGCTGTGTGTGTCTTTCAGCTACTGCAACTTGCTACAGTTTGTTGATGGCGACGTTCAGAAGTTGTCACTGTCACAGCTAATGATCTTGCTCTGCCATGCTTACCCAATCGTCCGCAAGAACACTGCCACAAAGCTGTATGAGTCTATCCTGACGTATCCTGAAGTCATTCCTGATGAATCCGTTGATGAAGTGACGTCGTTGCTCATTGAAACGCTCTGGTAGGTGGTGTGAGCTGGTTGTTGAGTTTTGATACTTAGTCTTATTAATCATTTTTTGAGTCTATCTCTGTAAAAGAAGAAGAAGAAGAAGAACAGCAACACAGAAATACCGTACAATGTTTGTGGTGCTGCCATCATGACACAGTTGTTGCAATAGTTAACCCGGTTCATTTGATGAATCTAGAACAAGTGGCTGCTAACATCAGACCAAACCAAGTGACTTGTGCCATGAGTCTGCCTGTACACTGTTAATCCATCAGCTCATCACAAAGGAGGAAACAGTTGATTACATGTGGGATCCAGTTCCAGGAATTTTTATCATTGTCCACAAATTTTTTATCATTTTCAGATGCTTAGCAGGATGAAAACTTCATTAATGTGCTGTTCTATTTATATCTCACAGCATATTGTGCTGTAATTTAACGTTCAGAAAAAAAACAGCCACTTATATTTTCTTGCATAACTCTTAGAAAAAGTAACCAATTTGAATGAAAATTTCAGACAAAATAGCTAATGAAATGCTGATTCTCACAGCATAAAAATAATTTGTATTCTTAAATTTTCTTTGCTAGCAGTGATGTAAACCGGACGTCGGGAAAGTGTCGTTACAGCAATCAGATTTACCATTCACGATAAACAATTTGTTAAATGGATGTGAGTGAAAAGATTACGTAGAAAAAGGCTTGCTGAAGATGTTTTTTGACAGATGATGAAGTCTTGATGGGGTAAAGACACTGATCAGAATATCAGTGTGATATCTTTAACTTTGTTGATCTTTGCATTGTGTGGTTGACCACAACCCAAAACCAGTACACTGCTGTCACTTTCTCCATTAAACGTTTTAATCCATTAAAACTCCATCCTCTGTCAGGAAACATCTTCAGAAAGTGGTTTGCTTCATACTTTTTATTTATTAACGAGCATTTAATAATAACACGATCTCCAGCGGTAAATTTTATTGCTGTAACGACACTTTTACTGACGTCCAGTTTACATTGCTGCTAGCAAAGAATATTTAAGATGAATACAAATTATTTTTGTGCTGTTAGAATCAGCATTTCATTAGCTACTTTGTCTGAAATTTTCATTTAAATTGGTTACTTTTTCTAAGAGTTATGCACGAAAACATAAGTGGCTGTATTTTTTCTGAACATGGTGTACTTCTGTAGTGTAGATAAGGATGCTATCTCATATGAGTGGAATTAGGAATTGCTTGTCATCCTTTGGAGAGGTTTTATCTGTCAAGCAGTTTGTAGTTACGTTTATGCCTTTTCTTCCAGCAACTAGTCATCATCGAGTGTTTCTGATGTTTTGCAGCATACACAAGATAAGTTTTCTTTGTCTGTAATGCACAGCCACATAAGAACTGCCACTTGAAATGTTGGAAGTTATTGTAGAAAAGCAGCTTGTGAGAGCATGAGCTCATTAAGATGTGTTATGTGGCATGCATCACATTAAAGCAGGTATGCATGCAATATGTATGTATGCAATTAACAGGGATGAGCCACTGGAGACCGTTCGACCAATCAGGAATCAACTGTGTGACATTCTCCAAGTTAAACGGCCAGTTATTCTATCGGTTCGTAGTGGCTTGTTCATCAGCACTTAAAATTGTATAGTTACTGTTATCTTTTCATTCTGCAATATTTCTGTTTGTGCATAAATTTTCTTGTATTAATTTTTAAAAATTATTGCATCCGCTGCATTATAAATCGGTGTGATAGATGTGATTGGAATCGACATGGGCTCATTACCTTCATTGTGACAACTAGAGTATATTATATAAAGTGCTATCAACGAATAACAAAACTAATACATGTAATACCGGTATCAGTTTTCTTATGCTGTATGAAGACTGGGTTGCTTGTTGTGACAAGAAAATCACCACTGCTATAAAAAGCTGGCCAACCTCCTGTTTGACTTTCGACCTTTACCACATGTGTTGGAAACACATCGGATAATGAGTGTGATCAACAGGTTGTGACATCAAACTCTGTTGACAACACCTGAGGTGAAACGACAGTTGCACTACGTTGACAACAGCTGTGGTCTGATGCCAAAGGAAACCATATTAATACTAGATGCTGGCATGTGACGATATCATGCCAACCGGATGGACGCCCGCCGCAGCCAGTTTGACCTTGGAAGAGTGGACGCGTACATTTAGCCGAGGGCAGCAATGTAGTTGTTTTAG
>Ga0209637_1000574_pt1 | contig 10722 bp, 2 predicted proteins | sample OlaalgELextract3_2_FD_187379 | JGI IMG/M metagenome (GOLD analysis project Ga0209637, IMG submission 187379) | Olavius algarvensis symbiont microbial communities from Tuscany, Italy - Type G ELBA extract 3 (SPAdes) (version 2) | ecosystem: Host-associated > Annelida > Digestive system >... | reverse complement strand
GCTGCAGCAAGTGGAAGAAGACGTTGGCCTATCTGTTGGTGCTGCCTGGATCGCGGGCCAGGATCGTTCGATGTGGAGGACGCTACGACCCTCAGCTGGTCAAGCGCAGCAGTGAGTGAGTGAGTGAGTTGATCAATGAAAAAGACGTCAATGTTTCTCTCCAAGAAACTCTGACGCTTACCATCAGCTTTTTCAAGAATCGTGATCTCGAACCGTACAATCGCTGTGGTGAAATGTCAATTTTGCTAAATTGATTTTTGGACTGTGCCTTCTTTATCCAGTATTTCTCAGTGACGTCTCGGGTGACGTCATTGGCGTAATAAGTAAGTAGGCTATAGTGCAGACAGTGCTGCACTGTTGAGATACAGACAACGAAACCGTTTATAGCTGAAACGACCTTTAAAGGTCACTTAAAGTCATCGGCAATCTCATCCTTCATTATATCGCCTCTTCTTTCTATTCACAGACCGGAAAAGTAGGCTACACTTATTTTCATACAAAATCGCTGAAATTACCTAGGCTGACCTATAAAACTCGGATCAAAATCACTGGCAATGGCACAGTTTAATAGGCCCTAGGTATTAGTGGTTTGTATAGTAACCATGTATGTACCTCGCATCGTTTCTGAGATATTCAATGTCGAATAATGGCGTGTCCTTGAAATCTGGGTTAACGGTCATTCAAGCTCATTGAAAATGGGAGCATATACGACATCCTATCACTGTAGCTCTATTTTCAAGATAGTTGACGTTGAAGAATATCGTGACCTTGAAATACGGGTTAAGGGTCAGCTCACCCTGTGAAATAATGCACGATGTGTACCTTGCTAAAATCTACACATGCAGGACTGTCTTTTCGCTCCTGATAGTGCGTGTCTACCTCCATTCGCTTCTACACAGTGATAAGGCTATGTAGAATAAGGTGTTACTACAGCTTAATTTGTTGGAACACGGTGTATAAAGCGCCTAAAGCCAATTGGCTTCAAAGACGCTGCTGCTTCAAAGCAACATAAATTAAGCAAAACGAGACAATTGAGAAAATTATACCTCTAGCCGATTTTTGATTAATATATGCCAAAAAATATATACAAAATTGGTTGATGTCAGTGGCGTAGCGAAAGGGGTTCGGGGGAGGGCACAATGGGCGAAAATTGGAAAAAAATATACATGCAAATTCAGATTGTATTAGTTCCTGCTTGCCTACGAAGAACAAGAAATTAAGATATCGCTAACGCCTTGCGCTGATCATCACATAACAGGCAGCAACGCAAGTACACTCTAGGATCTCGCTCAGATCCCGACAAATTACTGCCATGTGAAATTCGTAGTTACAAAAAACTCAGCGTCCGCTGATATGCCACGCGAAGCTGTGTCGCTGAAAATTTTGCTAATGTTCTTATGATTATGTGAAATATGCACCGTTTTGAGTTGGACGTGTGTAACTTCTTGTTAACTATGTGTATCTTGTACCGTTTCTGAGATATTCAACGTGAAATAGTAGTTTTTCGTTGCAATTTGGATAACTAAAAAATTTAATGTCACCATTCAGTAGCATGACTTCTTATCCATCTCTCCTAGTAAACACAACTATATCTTGTTACATTTTCGAGACATTTGACGTCGAATTTCACGACCATGAAATCTAGGTTACGGGCAATTCACTCTGCGAATTTATGCATGATCGCTGAACTCTACAGACCCGGCGCTATCTTTTTCGCTGCTGATAGTATACCTTTATACACAACGACCTACAGATAATATTACGCTGTGTGTACTTATGATAGTTTAGTTATTCGATATCATTGAAATCAGTACCGAACGGTGAAGCTCGTATGCGATTTACTTTTATAGTCAACCGTTGTAACTTGGTCTATGCATGTCATCTATCGTTTCTGAAATATAACGATTCGTGGGTTCAAAGTATGCATTTTTGCCGTTTTTTTACCCACTGCGGCCTTGAAGCCCCCAAGGGGTTTCCTGGGATATGGCATATGAAAGTAAAAAGTTGGTAGCAAAAAAACTACGCGAAGGTGAATACCGCATGTGACGTCTATGAGGGAGGGAAAGCAGGGGTACCTAATCTTATGATGTTTTAGAATCTCAAACGCAAATGGTTCGAAATAAAATTTTATATTAGAAGTAAAACATTCGATGAACACAAATCAACAATGAACAATGGTAAACACAAAATCAAGAATTAGTAGAAACTGAGCAAAATCCTAGAAACTAGATAAGATAGTCCAAATGTCAATAAATGTACGAACTAAATATTATCGCCAAAACAAGCTAGAACTTCAATGTTCTCTACACACTCACAGTCTACCTGTCACGACCGGATCAGGTCAGACTAACATACACTGTTGCAGCTCTTATTTATATATAAGCAAACTGCCAACCGTCAGATTTGACCTATGCAAATCTCATCCAATGAGTATCAACTACTCAAATAACTCACTCTGCTGGCCTAAATTATCCAGTCAGAGCTACACTTCACCTATACTAAGGTGAACTGGCAATTCCCCAATCTGAGGCCAAATTACCGTACCAACTATGGGTTCATCAACCTATGAATCCCCACACAGCCGACTGTCCGGCTAAAATCACTAACCAAGTTCACCGCAGCGAACTGGTAAAACTACCCCGAACTTACGTTCCGTACAGACGTGTACAAAGAGAATGATCGACCGCGTGGTCGATCGTTATATAGTCCCCAAAACTTCTCGAAACATCTATCCGAATACCTCAGAAGCTTCCTAGAGAGTAGGTCAGACACACACGCCATCGGAAATTTACTCAAGGCTAACGGATCTAATTATAGCTACACCAAAAAAACCTGTCTAAAATAGACCAAAACGCAAAATTGAACATATATATTAAATCACAGTAAATAAGTAAGGCAAGTTCGCAGCAACACTCTGTCTCGTCTATAGAATCGTCACACCGCAAGAGCCTACGGTCATTAGTTTTGACGCATTACCAGCGTTTGTTGGCCAGACAGACAGATAGACAGACACACGTTCTAACATAGCTGAGCGCGGCAAAAGAACCAAAGCATACTGAGATTGTTGTGTCATCTAAGTCATGGTAGGCGTCTGCCACTCTGGAATTGGAAATGGAAGTTGGAGGCTTTGTGCTGTGACACTGAACGCGTTGCAGTGTTACGGTGCAGCGCATGAAAATGTTGACAGTAGGGCAGAATAGGTTCTCCATTATTTCCAAAGACGGAAGGGAGGCAAATTTGACATCCGCACTGGGCGGCCAACGGTATCACTACGCCATTGGTTGATGTGTATCACACGGTCACACGGTAGTGTGACCAGTGTTGTAAGGGCGACGCGTCAAGTCAATGGGAGAGGGCGAAGTTGCCCCTCGCACCACGCCCACACCCCTTAACCGACAGTCACCAAATATTGCACACGTGATTACGTCCACCATATCTCTCCACACGCCACATATGGTCAAGGTCGCCCCAGAGGTTACTTCTCCCCATATAGCCAATATAATTATTTTTATTTCTTTCTTCTTTGTACGCAAAATCTTTCCACGGACCTAGAGCTCAGGCCGTTGAACCGATTTTGACATTACGATACATCAACAGACGCGTATTCACGCAGGGTGGTGCCTTTTGGGGGTCAGAACACAAAATTTTCATATCTTCACCCTCAAGACCCCTAAAAACCCCATTTTTGGGCACATATAATGGTTAGCCTATGGGAAATACATATTCGCATAACTGCATGATGCATAGAGATACGATGCTGAAATTTTGCAGGCTGTTTGATCTTGCCAAATACTTTAAGCACACACAAAAGTTTCAGCGTACGGGATACGGCAGGGGGTAGTAGCCCCCACATTAAACTTTAGGACACCCTCTTTATCTCAGAAAACTAGTAGAGCTAGGAAGTCAAAATATGGCACACTTGTAGGCATTTACGCGTACTAGCTCCCTGTATACAAATTTGTCCACTAGGGGGCGTCTGGGGAAATCAGGAGCTCCCACTTTTTATTTTGGTACCCCCCACATATATCCGAAACTAATCGAGCTAGAAATTTGAAATTTGGTGCATTTGCAGGTACTATGGCTACATATAAAAACTTGTCCGCTAGGGGGCGTCTGGGGGAAATTAGGAGCTCCCACTTTTTAATTTTGGACCTTCCTCATATCTCCGAAACTAATCGAGCTAGAAAGTTGAAATTTGGCATGCTGGCAGGCATTTGCAGGTATTATGGCTACATGTAAAAATTTGTCCGCTAGGGGGTGTCTGGGGAAATCAGAAGCGCCCATATTTATTTTGGGACCCTCTCCATATCTTCGTAACTAATGGAGCTAGGAAGTTGAAATTTGGCACACTTGTAGGCATTTACGCATACTAGCGCTTTGTATAAAAATTTGTCCGCTAGGGGGCGTCTGAGGAGATCAGCAGCTCCCATATCTCCGAAACTAATCGAGCTAGAAATTTTAATTTTGGTACGCTGGCAGGCATTTGCAGGTATTATGGCTACATGTAAAAATTTGTCCGCTAGGGGGCGTCTGGGGAAATCAGCAGCTCCCACTTTTTATTTTTGAACCCCCTCATATCTTCGAAACTAATCGAGCTAGAAAGTTGAAATTTGGTATGCTGGTAGGCATTTGCAGGTACTATGGTAACATGTAAAAATTTGTCCGCTAGGGGCGTCTGAGGAGATTTTTATTTTGGGACCCCCTCCATATTTCCGTAACTAATGCAGCTAGGAAGTTGAAATTTGGCAAACCTGTAGGCATTTACGCGTAGTAGCGCTTGGTATAAAATTGCCCACTTTTTATTTTGGGACCCCCTCATATCTCCGAAACTAATCGAGGTAGAAAGTTGAAATTTCGTATGCTGATAGGCATTTGCAGGTACTATAGTAACATGTAAAAATGTGTCCGCTAGGGGCGTCTGAGAAGATCAGTAGCTCGCAAAAGAATGTATAAGGAAAGGGGGAATTGTCCTGAGACAAGCGGGGGAGATGTATGGGGCCTGATGTCTGGAAGGGGGAGGTGTCCGTGCGGGGAGATGTCCAGCGGGGGAAATGTCCGTTTTCCGTGTATTCGACTATCGGCAGTAGCATCTCTGCATACTAGCCGGCTGACGTAACACCCCGTCGGCTGTCGCCTGCGACACGCATTCAGGCGTGACCATCAGCTCCCTGTGTAGCATTGTCTTCTCGTGCGAATGCTAAAGTCCTAGTCTAATGCCGAATAATGTTAAATGATGAAATAAAACTTTTTCCGAATATTTCCCGCGATACCTGCGTAAGCACGGCCTATGCTGTCGTGCGGTATCCGTCTGTCAGTCCGTCTGTGGTATGTCACGTTCGTGTATTGTGTCGAAACTGGTGAACATAGGCCTGTGCTCAAACTTTTTTAACCATAGCATAGCCACACCATTCTACTTTTTTCCTACCAAACACTACGGCAATATTCCGACGGAACACCCTAAAGGGGGCGTTGAATACAGGGGTATGAACCATTTGCGGTTTCAACCAATATCTCGTTTGATTCGGAAATGATACAAGTTAGGGCCAAGTTACTATGGAACGCCAACAGGAACTCGTATGCGATCTGTCGAATGGTACCGTGTCCAGTAACATTGAATAACTTGGCAAATATTCAGTGACACGAACCATAGCGCGGCCTATCTGCAACAGCTGAGCTTCTTGTACCTGTTATAGGCGGACATAGTCCTGCTAGAAAGAAGTTCCACTAGAACGAAAGCTAACCCTAACCGTAACCCTAGATCGAAAAAGGCTTTCATTCTTGTAGGATTTCGTTCTAGCAGAACTAAGTCGTTGAAATCTTGAAATGCTGGTCTAATTTTTGACTGGTCAATTTCCTTAGTTGGCGTTCATCTAATGGATATACGTTGTGATTTACTATTCCCTTTATGTAAGGAGGATAATGAAATTAATCTGCATTTTGGGTAGATGCTTTGCTACAATTAATGTAAGCAGTATTTTGGGGTAGTATGAAGATAAGTAGGCGCAATCCCTGTTCTCCCTTTTTTAGTGTCAGTTATAGCATAAACCGTCATAAAATATTATAGTACTTATTCAGTATTATAGTAGTTATTCAGTATTATACCGCCTCGTGGGTCGGTTAGGGTTCAGCAGTAAGGGTTAGTGCCAGTTATAGCATTGTTATAGCATTGCGCCTACTTATCTTCATGTGCCCCGTATTTTGGAGTTCTGTTCTTGGAATCCAAGTCAACCAATCGATTACGTATGGAATACTGCAATGGGCCTATACAGTGGCCTCAGCACCAGGTAGCTTAACTGTACCGTGTCATTGAAAATCTTGCCGTCACTCTAGGTCGCTCGAGGTCATTCGAAATTAAATCGTCGAGTAAGTCGTGTGTAAATTCCTAGTCTCTATCTTGTACCATTTCTGAGATATTCATCGTCGAATCGTGGCGTACCCTTCAAATCTGGATTAGGGGTCACTCAAGATCATTGTAAATGGAACTATTCGATAGATCGATTATGAGTTCCTTTGGCGTTCCGTTCCATAGTAATTATGGCTCTATCTTGTATCATTTCCGAGATAAAGCGAGATATTGGTAGAAAGTAGCGTTTCTTCATACTACGTTTGCATTCGACGCCCCCGTTACGGGGGTCACTGCCCGAATATTGCCATAAAGCTTGGCGTGGAATGATGAGTCTACCAGATGGTGAAAATGTTTGATATGTTTAGCTGTATCGATACAATACTGTCGCGTGACGGATGGACCAACAGACAGACAGACGGCGCTATTTTCAATAGCTTGAACAACCCCTATGCGAGATTTCACGCCATGTTTGACGGTGAATATCTCAGAAACGGTACGAGATACAGACGCAGTTACAATCAAATACTAATAAGGGTGATCCGGACATATCCCCCGGACATTTCCCCCTCGGGCATCGCGGGTAAGCGAAATCTTCCTACCCGACCCGAACCGTAAATTTTAATTTTAATTCCTTACCCGACTCAACCCGTTACCCGTTTGGTGCGAGTGTGTTGTGTGTGTAACTGTGTATGTTTGTAACATTTGTTCTTAATAAAGATTACATGCAGCATTATAATATGAACTAGAAGTTGTAGTCGTCGCTAGCGCTCTCGACGACATGTAGGCTGAAAGCCGTCTTGCAGTTGTTAGCTGTAGTCTGTCTCGGAGATAGACATTTGTCGAAAATCAATATGGCGGCCGTCCTCAGGTTGTGTCGTATAATATAATATTTTTGTACCCAATGCGGGTACTTTACCATATCAATGTTTAAATTCAACTTTCTATCTGTAGTAGTTTCCGAGATATCAGGGGGTCCCAAATTTACATCAGGGGACCCTGCATTCCGTGGATGCCACCTGGCGGAAAAATTTTCGTACCCGAAGCAAGTACTTTACCACATACGTAATTGTTTTGTTAATTTCAACTTCTAGCTCCAATAGTTTCCGAGATAATATGGTGGGGGTCCCAAATTTACATTAAGGGGCCCTGCGCCCCTCAGACGCGCCCTAGCGGAAAATTTTTTCCCACAACGCCATCTAGAACGCACCCCCACATTTCCAAAGCCACTGGTGTGAAATTTGCGGCGAGAGACCGGTGGACGCCCTTCCCGTGGCTAATTTTGCATTTAAAAAATTGTGAAGGGGATTTGCCCGTTATGGCAAATGTATACCAAAAATTACCAATTCTGAACGATTTTGGGCTTAAGCACACAATTCTAAAGCGACGACGGAGAAATATTGCGTGAGGGAGCAAACCTGGAACTCTTTCCCGATGCCAAATTATGTAGAAATAGTTTAAAAGGATGTGCCCCTTAAGAGAAAATTTATTACAAAATTTGCAAAGTTTGACGATTTTGAATTCCTGAGGTATTATGGCACATAAATTAGCCACAATTAACGAACGTGACGAATCAATTACCAACCAACCAACGATGCAACGATACGATTTATCGCAATATGCCCCTCTCGCTGTACTGAGTGCGACGCATAGAAACAGTACACTGTGAGGAAATCAACTTTTCCCCACAACGCCATTTAGTACGCACGCACACATTTCTAAAGCTTTCTTTCTTTCTTTTTGCAAAGTGGTACGTGCTCCCTTCATGTACTAGTGCTGAAGCCTGCGTCTGGCCCAATGCACAACTTCAGATGTGGGACAAGTGTAGTGTAGCGCGAAACCAGACTTGCGTGACGATGTGTGTGAAGTGCAGATGCTGCGCGACCAATCTTTGTTTCTCGTAATGGACTCCGCCAGTCCGCTTGCCTGCAGCCTAATCAGAGCCACCCAAAGAGAGGGGTGTGTATAAGGGCTAAGGAAGGGAACGGGGGAGTAAATAGGAGAGGGCTTGTGCCACGATATTTATTCTGCTCGCCTTTGTAACTGCTGTTTCTCTTACGGCTTATACCCACTGCATGACGGACGGCTTAGCCCTAGCGTGCCTCGCGCCGTAGACCCCAAGCCTAGTTTAGCGGCGCGTGCGATCAGAGCCGTTAATGGCCTACCAGAACATGCAGTGGTTCTTCATCTGTTATCAGTGGTTCAAGCAGGGTCTAATGACTGAGCGCCTCTAAACCCAGTGTTAGCCAACGGTCACAGTTTAAAGAGGACAGGGTCGAACGCTGTGTGACTGCCTGATAATTTAATCTCAAAGCACACGCCGCTGTAACGTCTCACAAATGATCCGGCCAGAATGGGTCTCGAACCCAGAGCCGTTGGTCGCTGTAGCCAGGCTACCAATAGCGCCACCGTGTCAGCTGTGCTACATGTTCAAAGCCATAAGAGGGAAATTTGGTATCAGGGAGCGGGGACTCTCTTCTCGATGTAAAATTTTGTATAAACAATTGTTAAGGTGATTTGTCCCTTATGGGAAATTTATGCGGAAATTACCAATTTGTACGATTTTGGGAGTTAAGCCCACAATACTGAAGTGACAACGGTGACATTTTGCGTCAGAGAGCAGATCTGAGACTCTACCAGTAGCGCCACCGGGGCAGGCTACATTTATAAAGCCACAAGAGTGAAATTTGGCTTCAGGGAGCGGGAACTTCTTTCCCGATGTCAAATTTTGTATAAAAAACAATTGTTAAGGTGATTTGCCCTTATCGCAAATTTATGCCGAACGATTTTGGGGATTAAGCCCACAATTCTAAAGTGACAACGGTGATATTCTGCGTGAGGGAGCAGATTTGGGACTCTTTCCCAATGCCAAATTTTGTAAAAATGGCTTAAGTGGATGGGCTGTTAAGGCATCATGCAAAATAATTACAAAAATCGCAAAGTTTGACGGATTCTAATTCCTGTGGTAAGGTTTCCTATTAGTGTTCCGTAGTAACTATAGGCCTACGACACACCGTTAGCTACAACTCACGAACGTGACAAACCAAGGACCAACCTATCAACCAGCCTACGACGTAACGACACGTATTATCACAATATTCCCCTGTCCCAGTAACGACTGAGACGCATAGAAACACTGCACTGTGAGGAAATGAAATTTCCCCACAACACCATCTAGTACGCACGCCCATATTTCCAAAGCCACGGATGTGAAATTTGGTGTGAGCGACCGGGGGACGCCCTTCCCGTGGCAAATTGTGTAAAAAAATTGTTAAGCGGATGTGCCCCTTAAGTGCAAATTTACTACAAAAATCGCAATGTTGATTACTTTGTATTCCTGGGGTATGGTTTCCTATTAGTGAACAATAGCAACTATAGGCCTACGGCACACCATTAGCCACAATTCACGAAGTGGCGAACCAACTACCAACCAACCAACGATGCAACGATACAGTTTATCGCAATATGCCCCTCTCGCTGTAGTGAGTGCGACGCATCGAAACAGTGCACTGTGGGGAAATCAAATTCCCCCACAACGCCATATAGTACGCACGCACACATTTCTCACACAAACTAATTACAAAAATCGCAAAGTTTGACGGTTTCTAATTCCTGGGGTATGGTTTCCTATTAGTGTTCAATAGTAACTATATGCCTACGACACACCGTTAGCTACAACTCATGAACGTGACGAACCAATGACCAACCTACCAACCAGCCAACGACGTAGCGACACGCTTTATCACAATATGCCACTCTCCTAGTAGCGAGTGACGCGCAGAGAAACACTGCACTGTGGGGAAACGAAATTTTTCCCCACAACACCATCTAGTACGCACGCCCATATTTCCAAAGCCACGGATGTGAAATTTGGTGTGAGAGACCGGGTACGCCCTTCCCGTAACAATTGTGTAAAAAAATTGTTAAGCGGATATGCCCCTTAACTGCAAATTTACTACAAATATCGCGATGTTGATTACTTTGAATTCCTTGGGTATGATTTCCTATTAGTGTTCAATAGTAACTAAAGGCCTACGGCACACTATTAGCCACAATTCACGAAGTGGCGAACCAACTACCAACCAACCAACGATGCAACGATGCAGTTTATCGCAATATGCCCCTCTCGCTGTAGTGAGTGCGACGCATCGAAACAGTGCACTGTGGGGAAATCAAATTTCCCCACAACGCCATCTAGTACGCACGCACACATTTCTAAAGCTTTCTTTCTTTCTTTTTACAAGGTGGTACGTGCCCCCTTCATGTACCAGTGCTGAAGCCTGCGTAGAAGTCTGGCCCAATGCACAACTTCAGCGGTGGGACAAGTGTAGTGTAGCGCGATACCAGACTTGCGTGACGATGTGTGTGAAGTGCAGATG
>Ga0209637_1000573_pt1 | contig 10741 bp, 11 predicted proteins | sample OlaalgELextract3_2_FD_187379 | JGI IMG/M metagenome (GOLD analysis project Ga0209637, IMG submission 187379) | Olavius algarvensis symbiont microbial communities from Tuscany, Italy - Type G ELBA extract 3 (SPAdes) (version 2) | ecosystem: Host-associated > Annelida > Digestive system >... | reverse complement strand
AACATTAACAGCCGACCATTGTTTCATGGCAAGCTACCACAACAGTACTAAACACGGACCATGTTAATTAACTTGTCCTGTAAACGAACATTAACAGCCGACCATTGTTTCATGGCAAGCTACCACAACAGTACTAAACACGGACCATGTTAATTAACTTGTCCTGTAAACGAACATTAACAGCCGACCATTGTTTCATGGCAAGCTACCACAGTACTAAACACGGACCATGTTAATTAACTTGTCCTGTAAACGAACATTAACAGCCGACCATTGTTTCTGCTCTTCACTGCTCTACAGTAGTCTTCTCAGTTTGAGACGCTTCTTTGACAGTTGTTTCTCATTAACTGCACTGGCCCACGATGCGGTTGTCAGCTAAATCAAACTAAATACTAATAACTAATTGCATGAACTTACTTACATATTTGGCCCAATGTCTGTTATTTACATTAACAATCCATAAGGCCAGGAAACTGCATCAATCACTGTAGTGGACTGTTCACTCAGAAAATGCACGCAACCCTTATTCAGAGATGTTTATCCAGAGTTCTCACTCAAATAAAAAAAGCAAAATTCATGACTTTTGATGACTATTAAGCATAAATCTCTCGACTTCCTGGTGACCACTTTGTGGTACCTACATGTAGTAAACATGGTGCCAAATATCTCGACTTATTTTTCAGGACTGCAAGTAAATGTTCCTGACTATTCACGATCAATATCTAACTCTATAACTTTTCAGAGCCTAAAAAATCAAAAGTTCAACTCCACGACAAAGGGTAAGCATGTTTCGCAGTGGCAGTCGTCACAGATGCCGACTGTCCAAGTGAAAGCTCATCTTTCAGATGTCGTGCACTAAAGTCAGATGTCTCACTGCTATAAGGTTCACTGCTGATCAGTTGACGACAAACACAAAGCAATCACCTTCAATGCCGAGACGAATCTTCTTGAGGCCTCGGTCACGCAGAACCTGCTTGGCGACGTCGCGATTCTCAATGTACTTGAAGAAGCGATACAGTGACGTACTGTGAATCACTGCACACGTACACACACAACCAGTTATCAGTAAACACACCAGTCAGCAACAGTTTTACACCTTACCACATATTTATATCAACCCTTTAATGGGTACATTAATACTGCACAGCAATGGACCATTATACAGCAATACGGTGATATTACACTGGCCATTGATGGGTGGGCTGTTACATGGGTGGGCTGTTACAATTGGTACAGCGAGGAGGGGCCTGGGTGGGCTGTGGCCCCACCCAGACCCCTCCTCGCTGTACCAAATTTTTTTATAAAAATGTTCCCATAATCTGATGTGGCACTGTAATTACCTGTGCCCATTAAAGGGTTAATTTACATGATGCAGCTTTCAAATATAAGATAACAAACTAATTCACAACAGTTAATGAACTTCTGCAGCTCATTGGCAATAAAAGAGATCAGTTAGCAAATCAACATGCTTCGGCATATAAACACAATACACAAACTGAGCAGACGTCTTCTTACCTTGAGCATATTCATCTCCCATTTGTGGCGGATATTGTTCATCCCAGTCAACAACATCCTCATCAGCCAGTATCACAATGTGACACTCGCGATCACCATGCTGCAACGTTCACAGCACTCATCACATGCATGAAAAAATATACACAGACATACAGAAACATTCAGACAGTGTGCCTAAGTCTCACTTGAGGCAAGTCTTGACAAATGATGATAGCTAGAATTGCATGTTACAAAATCGAGAAATCACAATGTCAATGCATGTAGTATCGCTGCAGTTAGCTTCAATAGTATAATACCTCGACCACAGTATTTTATTATTAGTTACTTTGGCTTCAGATTTACCAATGCGTGCAATTCACTTCTGTTCCGTTGTCTTCGGCATAACGTCGAGGCTTTCTGTCATAAACAAGATGTACTGATGTGCTGTGGCGGCATTTGTTGATCACGGGAGATGGATGATGCATAAGTGCTATAACCTCCACTCAACTGTTGATGACATGTGACAGTCCAGCAGTGATTGGGTCGAAGCCAGATATTGGTCGAAAATCATGATTTTTGTCCCATTTAGGGGGGTCTCCGTCAGAAAACTGCCGTAAGGTTTGGTATGGAAAAACTAGAATGGTGTGGCTACCTGATGGTGAAATTTTTTTGAAGATTTGTTTATTTGTTTCGATGGAATACAAGAACGTGACAGACGGACGCCGCACGACGGCACAGGCTGTGTTTATGCATAGCATCACGTGGCAAAAATTGACTTCCTAACTGGGCCTGTCCCGGTGATTTAGCAGCAATGCTCATAGTGCACAATGTGCCTGGCTGGTTACCGACACAGCCTCAGTTCAAATCTAAATCTAGTCAGATAAATTTGTGCGCTGTTGCGTCTGAATTAGACAGTTCAAGGTAATCTGACAGCCAGTCTGGCTTCAATGATGATGACATCTTGGATTAGCTAGGCTAGCCATGCTGATGACAGCTACAGCTTGGCATGGTCAGAGCATCCTGGGCGGATGTACACAGAAGCTGCATAGTGTCATCTGTATGGGGTTTCATCAAAAAAACTGCAAATTTCACTCACTTCTCTCACACCGCCTGCACCACTTTTGTGATGTGCATACACGTAAAAACAGCCCCGAATGATAATATCTACAAATGAACACTGAAAAAACTGCCTGGTCCCATAACCCAAAACAATGGTGCCACAGCTGTGGGACTGCCGAAGCATAGCCAAAGAAGACAGAAAAACATCCCTAGTGTCGATAATATGTCTGTTGTATTACCTGAGCACTAGAAACCATTTGTGGCAGAATAAGATCGTCAAGGAATGAGTTGAACTGTTGACGAGCGCCATCATTTGACAACTCGTGGAGTAGGCTGCCTGTAAACGGAACACGTTCAACACGCACGGAGTCAACAATGCCAAATGTGACACAATATCATAACCACAGTATGTAGTTATGAGAGTACATAAAACTAGAGGAAAGAAAATGAAGATCACGATAAACGGGCACAGAGTGGAACAAGCGCGACAGTTTATGTATTTAGGAAGTGCAATCACAGTAGACTGTAAATGTCATGAGGAGGTGAAGCGTCGAATAGCCATTGGAAAAGAAGCATTCAATAAATGAGGAGAATTACTGAGAAGAAAGATGAAGTTAGAGTTAAAGAAAAAAATGGTAGAGACTCCGATTTGGAGCACGGTATTGTATACCGCAAAAAATGGATGTTAAGGAAAGTGGACATTCAACAACTGGAATTGTTTGAAATGTGGATCTGGAGAAGGTTAATGAAAATCAGTTGAACTGAACACCGATCCAACGAAGATAAAAATAGAAGCTTGATGAACACCATCCGACACAGACAAAAAAATTGGTTCGGTCATGTGTTGAGAAGTGAATCCATCCCGCATACAGTGTTAGAAGGCAGAATGGAAGGGACAAGAACTCGTGGGAGTGCTACGATGACAGACTGGATGAAGAGCAATAACGTGGAATATGAACATATAAAGGAACGAGCTCATGATAGAAAAGACTGGCATCATTGGAGGCCTGGAGCTGCCTGAAAAGGCAGAGCACACAAGAGAGAGTAAGGGTCTTCCTATCCATCTTATGACTGGCATTATACACAACAAACAGTATGACAACAAATATTCAATGCAAGAACACAAGTAACTAAACCTATGTACACTAAAACATGGTTCAGTTCATGCTAAAAAATCAGAATGTTCTATAGCGCAGGTGTGCAGGAGTAAGTGCGGACACTTACGGAGATTCTGACACTTGATGATTGATGCTTCAAATGGAATGAGAAGATAGTCACAGGCGTCTTTCAGTTCTTGAATTGACACGCTTGGCGGACAACTGATCGTGCCAGATTTGTAGTACTCCTACAAAGCACATGTATCAACATTCACTAAATGAAGTTGTACTATGAGTCGATTTACAGTGCAATCAACAAATAATCATTCGTAATTAACATTAACAGTCAATACTTCAGTTCAGTTCGTTACACTCTTAAAACAAAATGTTCTCAGAGGCTGTAGGCTTGCTTGAACTGCTGGGTTTTAAGCCCAGCCCAGCGATTTATCAGTAAGTGAGCCGGTAGCGAATTCCAGACAACAGGAGCAGCCACCGTGAAACCCCGTTGACTGAGCTTCGTCGTTCAACACTACTACAACTTGGAATCATGCTCAGCTATAGACATGACTCATTATTCATGCTTAACTTGAACTCATCCAAAATAAAAAAAAATTATTATTAGAAGATAGATGATAGATGGGAAAGAAGCTTGTAAAGGTTATATGTATCCCTACTATCACGAAGATGAATATCAAGTTTTTTAAACCTGCCAATGTTTTACTATCTCACTCAGGGCATGCTATGCACAGTTGCTCACCATATCTTAATACAACAATCATACTGCATGTGTATATAACATTTCAACGACTATTTTCAAAGTGAACATCTGTCTATCTGCCTTACAACAAAGACAGCATTACTAATTCTTTTCTGAGGCCTGAATACAAACTGCAGATCATCGACTATTACTTTCTCACTGATCCTTCTTTCTGACACAATTCACCTTCACCTTCGCCTTCATTGCGTGCAGCAACAGCTTTATTGCTGTGCAACAGCTACACTCCACTGGGTCTCCATTCCCTTTATAAATGGGTGGCAAAATACTACATTTCCAGTCATCGGGAATCCACTATAAAATTACATCACTCAGTGAATAATCACACTGAATATTCACTGAAATTGAAAGAAGCATCAATGTGAATTGGAAATGTACAATATTGCACAACATTGTACACTGTAAGAAAGTGAATTAATCTGTTGGCCGTTTGACTCACAATTACAACATTTTCAGGCACACGGAGATAATTTTGCAGTACAAAAAATGCAACACAGTAATTTATTATTAAACACATAAAAAATATGATGACAAACAAGAGGATAAAATTATTATGGATACGACACAAGGTCAAACGTATAAAGCCAAATGTTGCATGCATGTTCACTTACCAGAATTGCTCGGAAAACAGTTGCTGAGATGCCTTCTGCAACAGTGAATTCACCTCGTTCATTGGGACGCGTGAAGTTATTGTCCAACGACGACGAAAACATTCTGGACACATTTCAGACACACACAGACAATAGAATAGTTAAATCTAGGCTGCATACCTGCACAGTCTTTTCCACATGTAAAAAATGTCATCAATTTCATGAAAAGGAAAAACTGCGGACACTTCGAAAGAATGGCTCCTATTGGGCGTAGGAATATGCCACATCACATCACAGTTCAACTGTGGAAGTAAACAAGTTTCTGCCAGTGTACCGGTACGTAATATTGTTTAAACACAGTTATTTTCGCTAATATTTGCGCAATAAAATATTAATATTTAATTGATGCAACGTATTACTGTCAAGTCCGCGATCGAATAGCAGCGGATATCTCAGAGATTACACGCTGCAGTGGATGCTATTATTCCTTGTGTTTCCTACTGTGACATAATATGCAGGCAGTATGTGCACTGTGTTTCAGACACACATACATGCTACAATTTGACTCAATTCACAGTACAGTTACACCAAGTTTTATCAGTTAACTCACAATGTATGACAAAATCACACACAGTTTCAGTATATTCAACTGCAGCAACAGCCGAATCAGACTCACATGCATAGCTGCAATCCCTCAAATGATGCTATATACTTGTTAAACCAATTAAAGCCAATCTGTGAGTAGCCATATAGAACTCAGTTACATCATCAGCCGAAAGCACAACTATGTTTTACCTTCCGAGCATAGTGTCGGGATACTGTCGAAAAACATCAGGTTCCACCACAAAGCGTGTATCATCGACGACTAATGTTAATCTATCTGTCATGCGTAAACTTGCGGCTATGTTGCTACCAATGGCTGCACCTGACACTTCACAATAACAACAGACAATGTCAAACTGGCACCTCGGATGATATGTGATGCTTCAAAAGCACACACCGACATTCACAACCTTCAAACAACTGAGCACAAAAAAACAGCTCATTTATCTACAAACAAATATACACGAAGGGCCGCAAAAACATGCCACTTTGTTCATATGATAATTCTGGCCAATGTAGAATATTTTTGATAATACTTTTACGGTTGCATGCAGCAATGAACTGTGGAGAAAGCTGGAATTAAACATTTGCAGTTGATTCCTTAATGCAACTGTCAAAGAATGATTAAAATTGGTCTATTATTTGCCGAAGGCTGTACACTACAGCAGCTTGTGTGCTAACACACAACTGCTCACAGTGTGAGTTAATCCTACGTTGGACCACTGCATTTAGACAGTCACCAATGAACTACTGCAACCTGCATGTCGGTGCCACTAAAATAGTGTATGCCGGGTATTGCACGAGTGGTTACAACAGCATTCTAGCTGCGAGAACATAGTTTAATTCAATTTGATTCGCATAAACAAATCACCTTTTCAATTTGCTTCCATTCACCGTATCTCAGTCTCTATGGCATTCAGTTAAACTTTCAAACGGTTACAAAGAATGAGGGCTGGCTACTGAGCACAAGTGAACACTGAGCAGTGAGCACCGAGTACTACTAGTCTACTATATCAGCTGCAGTCCTGTAGCCCACTCCATCATCATGAGATGTGTGCGGTCATACCAGCACCGAACGGGGTAGATGAATCAAATAGACAATTTTTCCCAAAACGAATCAATTCTAATCACTTAGTCCAGAACCAATTCGCAAATCGATTCGCACACTTTTGTGACCCTACATATTTTATCGTGCATCAAGATAATTTGTGTAACCATCCTGCATAAATTTTACTGTTATACCTTTGCATTTGCAAACATGTCACGGATTATGTAAAATGTCAATAAAACAAATACAATGCTTAAAAGCATTTAAACTGTATAACGCTCACAAACTACTGAAACTGGAACAGCAAAAAATACACTCTTTAATACCGGAAAACTAAGTATGAATTCTAATTTGCCAAAAAAGTGGTTTATAATAATAATATACATATTTCTACCCTGCCATAGGCCATATTGTCAGTAGTAGAGCACATAGAAATAGCAATACCACTGCACGGACTAGAACGCTTCTGCACTGTGCCCGGTGTGACAGCCAGTGTCAGCGTTGTCAGGTGCATGGCAGTGAGTGTCGCCGAATCTCCGCCGACAGCACCTTCACTGGCAGCGCAATCACGACCGGCATTCTCATTGTCGCTCATGTCACAAGACGATGCACGATTCACCAGACACGGCTTGCTCTTCGGCTGGCTTGAAAAACTGTCAACATATAAAAACATATGTAGCTTCTGTATGCTATGTTATCAGTGGACATGGTATACAACCTGACGCATCATCAAACTACACACATATGTAGGGTACCAGCCTTCGCCATTATCTCCTACAGTGTAGCAGTAATCAGCATCAGCCAATAGCAGCAGCAGCATCAGCGCCTGTACCGGTATAAACTGCCCATATCGCTAATCGAGGTTCTTTCCTCCAGTTTACTAGCTACAAGTCGTCGTCATGCATGGTGTTCCATGATCGTTCATAATAAACGTCTTCACGTCTTCAAGTTCTACAGCTTCTAATGTGCAGGCACCAGCACACGCACTACACATTTAACTATCATCTGTGCAGCAGACAATAAGACACTTTTTATGTTTTTACAAACAAAAACTACCAATTTACGGTCTTTTGCAGGATAACGCAGGTGAGCCGGTACCATACCAAAAAACAATCAGACACACTAACCCCCACTATCATCAGTATCTCCCTCGGTAAACCTGTTTAGTCTTCTCTGTTTATTGTGGACCAATGCATCTTCCTTATTTACATTCATATCTTCCTCAACTACTGGTTCTTCCTTCCAACTTCTCTTTGGCCTACCTCTGGGCCTAGCACCTTCAACCACAAACTCCACACACTTTGTAACCCACTGACTGTCATCCTTTCGCAGCACATGACCATACCATCGTAACCTATGACGTTGCAATACAGCGACAGTTCCTCTAACTCAATTCAATACATGGTACCTTTCAGTTTCACACCACACATCTGTCTGACCATTCTCATAACTGCTCTTGATAGTGCTAATTCATTTTCCCTCCTCACAGGCCATTTCACTGCCGTGTAGTATATAGCTTCTTAACATCCACTATATCGCATCCCATTTAAAGTAAGGGGAGATCCTTGGCAAACTGTCTAAACTAATTCCAACCACACCCAATACTAGCTTTCACAGCCACATCAGCACTGCCATCCACACTTAACATATCTCACAGTTAACAGAACTACCAACCACTTCAATAGTAGACAAATATTTACACCTGCTTTACCTCTATCAATAACTGGACTCACACATCACTGCAAACAACCAAATTTTCAGCCTTATGCAAACTGCCTTCTATTTCAGTACATTTCCTATAAACCTACTCCAAGCAGCAAGTGCAGGGTATCAAATTACAGCACTGGTCCACCCTGCAACCTTGTCAGCATTCTGCCTACTCTCCCCTCCAATCACTAACTTTGGTTTTTAATGTTAACTTTGTGCCTTTCTTTTTCAAACCATCTTTCTCGCTGTTAAGTTTCAGCAACAGCTGTATCAGCAATCACCAGCAAATCATCTGCATACGGCAATTACTATTGTGAACTGATACGAAATTTGCGTGACAAGTACATACGACAATGCGCTTACGAACACAACAACTGAAATGTGTCAGTCTTCTTCTTCTTCTCGTATGCGTGTCATGAACCATAACTGGTCAGCCATGAAACAGTGTCTTCATCTGCAGAGACCACTGTTGCCGAGGGAGGTCAAAACCTAGTTGCCAGATTGTGGGGTCACACACTAGGTGAGAATTTACCACCTGAGCCGATGTGTCAGTAATCAAATGTGTCAGTAATAAGAGACTACGGTGCAATGCACAAAATGACATCAAACAAACTTTGATCTTTTAATGCAGCTCTTGCGACTCTCCTCAGCTTCAGATAGCTCAGTGTCACTGCTGTTACTGTCGTAGTGTCGTCGTCCACTGCAACGACGGTGTGCCATTGACACCTGACCATCAAGCACAACAACGGCAACACATGACCACAAGTAATCTCCAGACGTGACGGGTTAAAAAGTGAGGGCTTGTGCAAGTTTTTAGTGCAAGGGACAGGTAATTTGTGCGGTATACTACAAGGTGAAGTTACCTGGACTGAGATGGCAAGATATGCGCCGTGTATGAAGCGATGAAAATGATCAACAGTAGTCTGTGTGCGGAATTTGTAATTTGTGAAGGTGACACTGCAAGGTGCAACTACCAGGGAACAGGAAATGCTGTGAATCAAGGTGTTAACAGCTAGCATAAACGTAAATTTTACCAGATATGAACACTGTAAAATAATAGTCCACCAGTTTGATTACGCTATAAGTTTTAAAGAGTTCATAACAGCATGCACTAAATTTTATCAAGTAATTTCTCAGATTACATCATCATAAATCTGTACATCAGTTATATATGTCATGAAAAGTCATGGTGCTCCAGAAACTGAAACTGTTACATAATTGTGCAACGAAAAATTGTTTTTGTCTATAAAAGAATAATTGTAATGTGTTCTATGTCGACTTCGTGGACACAAGCGTCAGTATGTGGATCTCAAGCATTGCTGCAGATGGCATCCGCAAGCAGACGCGTCTGCAGTCCGCACATCTGTCATAGTGATGCACTGCCTCCTACACGACCAAGTCAGTTAAATGCCGACTTCGGCCAATCGTCTACTCCGCTGAACGGCGGCTAATCCCCGACACAGTGGGTGGCCTGGGCCGGTCGGAACACACTCACCCGCCACGTGTGACGTTTGTCATCACATTATCCCAGGCAAGATGTGTGAGATGCGACACGGCAGATGCCGTAGGACGGGCTTTCAGCTTCCAACAAGCCTCCGCCCTCCGCGCCATGAATAGAATGTTCAGTGTCGCAGCTTTCTTTAGTACACGTGCAACTCTGTGTGTAATATGATACGGTCACCTTGTGATGAAACTTGGACCAGATGTCGAGCAGTTGAAATTCAATCATCGGTTATGGACTTGATATACGATGCTCAAATTTGTAAACTATGTTCGGTTAATCGAACGTCGTTTGACATACCTAACTATCGAATCCGCGAAAAAATATGTAATGGGACTAACGTTGCACAACTGCGATTCACAAATGCAATCTGTTTCGTTTTGACCTTTTGAACAAAATAAATATATATTTATAAAGGACTTTAGTCCATAGGCACTGCCATTGTGCAGTGGCAACATCTAGCAGGCAAAATTGTTCCGTACCTCATGTGCTGTCACATGTGACATTGCAGTAGTAACAAACATCATAACAAACATCTCAGACCACAAGCGTATTCAATAGAGGACTGGTCCATGGACAGGTATACGTTTTATGGTCTGTCATTGGCTGACCAATTATGGTAAATGACACGCATACGAGAAGAAGAAGATTGGCTAATAGACCAGAAAATGGCTCAAAAACGTGGACCGGTCCGCTATTAGACACGCTTCACATGTGACGTCATACTCGGTCACATGTGACGACACTAGATGGCAGTACTGTGGTCAGTTAACTCAACTCAACGTGAATTTACGGACGCAGGTGAAACACCTCATTGTCCGCATCTATTTATCAAAATTAAATACAAAACTATACGTCACATATTAC
>Ga0209637_1000572_pt1 | contig 10758 bp, 6 predicted proteins | sample OlaalgELextract3_2_FD_187379 | JGI IMG/M metagenome (GOLD analysis project Ga0209637, IMG submission 187379) | Olavius algarvensis symbiont microbial communities from Tuscany, Italy - Type G ELBA extract 3 (SPAdes) (version 2) | ecosystem: Host-associated > Annelida > Digestive system >... | reverse complement strand
AAATGTTAAAAATGCTAAATTTTCTTGTCATTCTTGTCAATACATGGACTTTTTTTAAAGCTCAAAATGCACCATAACCCGTTTTCTGTCGGGGCTCCGCCCCCCTCTGGGGGAGCTTACGACGCCCCAAACCCTACTCGGCTGGGAAGGAGACAACCACTTTCCATATCCCTGCCCCTCCACGCCTGCGTCTCGACCTCGCCACTTCGGCGCCTTGCTACTGACTCCCCTAGTTCTCTTATAGGTTAATTCTCACACTGGTTAATTGCATGACGTGGATTTCATGATGTATGAAACAGAACACCGTGTCATTTTGTCGCTCTTGAACGACTATCGTATACTGTGTTGTGCGAAGCTTATTAACGCAGTAGGCCTACTACAGAAACATAGCTGGTAATGCGGCATGTCAACATGTCAACTGACGCTGGCTGTGCGGACAGTGCGTCACTGTGCGTGTGTTCATCGTAACGTGACCACCCACATCGTATGTGACTCTAGCCGTCTGTGTCGTGGCTCCATACCGGCAATGCAGCACGTCCGATAGACTGCTACGGAACCTGTTGGACAGAAAAGCGTACAAGAGCGGGTTGAGGCCGCTGTTGAGGTAGTAGAAGACGAACGTGAGTGGCGGTATGACGAGTTGCCAGTCAGAGAGCTGCGGCGGACTGAACTCCTGCCACAAGACACGCACGTGATACGGCAAGACGCAGACCGCGAACGAAACGACGACGGCGATAAGCAGACGGATCACTTTGCGTCTGGCGCTCAGTGCAGTCTGCTCTGATGTGGTCGTCATTACAGCGACCTGACGACGCGTTTCTTGACCGCTCGTCAGGGAACGTAGTTCCACTGCACTGCCGGGTCCAGCGTCGTCACTGCTCGGCTCCACGGTGATGAGGCAGTGAGGCGACGGTAGATGATCCTGGCGCCTCGCTGCTGCTCGACGCTGAAAGCCAAGACTACGAAGCAGTCTCGCTCCACTGCCGCCGCTAATGCCGCCGCCAGCGTGCGGTGCGTCCTCTTGATCGGTCGAGTCACCGGGGACCACGACACACTTCTCCGCCGGCGAAACATCAGACGGCTGCGACGTTGAGCTGCTGGCATCGTGATGGACAGCCAGTGTGGCTGAAGTAGCCGGTGGAGTCGCTCTCATCGACATAACCCTCGGTCCGTGACTGCTGCGCCACAGAACCACTGAGATACGAGCGTAGACGACAGCCATCATGGCCAGCGGCAACGCGTACCACAAGATGAACGTGGCACAGGCGTATGCACGAATGTTGAACGGGTGATGGTGTGGTAGAGTTTTGTTTAACATCCCACTCGACACATTGACACTCATTTCGGGTAACGGGGGGAACATCATACAGAACTGCAGTAGCGAGCCGTCAGCGTCACCAGACGGGATGCTGAGTATGTCGTAGATGAACAAGTAGGGCAGACCTGACGCTGCGGCGACGGTCCAAACACCAATGATCGTCGCAAGCAGCAACGACATGCTGTGCAGACGACGACTATGCATTGGATAGACGATGGCAACGAAACGTTCGAGTGAGATGACAGTTAGGATGCACACAGACGCCGTGTAGCACATCGCTTGCACGAAGTATAACGACTTGCACATCACCTGCACATCCATTACACTCCTTCAACTGTACGTGTTACTACTGCGAAGTAACCTAATAGGCTATCTCATCAATATTCGCCGTTGTTCCCTTATAATGTGATTTGTTGGTCCATCAGCGCCAGTACATGGTACACAGGTTCACAGCAACAAGAACGTGAGCGAGAAGCAGATACACGGTGTCCAAAAGCGCGGTCAGCTATTTTTTTGTACATAATCTTGACAAATTCAAATGTATCGTTGTAATGTTTGGCAAGCAATCTACCGAAACTACTGCAAAAACTGCTGTTCGTCAGCGACAGCTGAATCGCGTATCGGTCGTGTTTGATGCCTATTTCTGCAATTATTTCCCGCATCGACAAGATTTAAATCCATCGAATTTGAATGCCACTGTTCCATTTTGACATTGCAGTGTAATAAGGAAATTTTCTAATTTTTATTAATTTACAGCTATCACATACACGAAACTTAGCTATCGCTAAGAGATCGCGCTCATCATCAGTCATCACGTAACATTCCTTCCGGTCGAGTACAGCCAGCAGTATAAATAATTGCTCAAATATAACGTCCGACCGTTCTAATGGAATTCGGATTGTGAGATAAGGCGTTTAGTTAAATTTTCACTAATTTTCAGCTCTACACTGCCCACAGGAATTTACATATCACACTACCATATTCCATCCACAGTCCCACACTGATGGCCGCTGGAAAGTTCACAATATTATATTATACCGGTACATGCTATATTTTTGAGACATACAACGAAACCGTTTAAAGTACTTGAAATTACCCTCAAAGATCACCCAAGGTCATCAACAATGTCATCCTTCATTAGATGGCCTGGACAGATTCAGAAGCAGGCCTAAAGGTTAAGAAATTAGGAGGTGTTACTAGTGGAGAAGGTAAGTGTGGAGATGCTGTAGTGGAAAGAGCGGCTAGAGTAAGACGAATCTTGGATATTTTATCAGTAAAGAAAGATGCAAAGCTGTCAGCAAGTGAAGTGGATGACGCTGAGGAGGGTAATGGACTAATGATGATGCAGACTTTGATGTAGTAGTTTATTTCGTCACCTGAGAACTATATAGTCGTATAAATTTTGAGTGCTGAAGAGTCGTATAATCCGATTTTGGATTTTTACGTTAAAATGATGCCATAGGTACGTTCTATGTGTTGGCTAAAGGACGCGTAAAAATTGCGGCCCATTCCTGAAAAAATGAGACCAAACCAAATAGTCGTATGTTTTTTTAGAAATAATTTCATTTCTCTACTGTCGTATAATTTTACGACTGTACAGCACTAAAAATACACCCTATTTACATCCGCGGTTAAAGAGTCGTACTATTTTTAGCTCAGTAGTGAGCGATGTTATGTTGAACAACAAGAAGAAGAAGTGCTTCAAAGATGAAAAAGGCACGCGGAGGTAACAAATTGGAGAGAAATTAACATTTTAACTAGATGTAACGCATTATTAAAATGCAGGTCAATACTGTTATGGTATTGTCACAGCCGGCTCCGAGCGCGAGACACTACACAAACGACCGGCTGCTTGTACGGGTAAAACGTGTAGGTACTGTACTGCCGATGCACCGGGAGAAGTTTATCACCCGACTTTCAGGTCAGAGTTTGAGCTTGGTATGAGGGTAAGGTTGGGCGTTATGTTTACTCAATTTTTGCCGCGCGATATGCTATGCATAAGCGCGGCGTAGCCCAGGCTCTGTGGGTCAAGCCTAGTCGAGCAATCAACGGTGTGCCAACGCCTACGCTAACGCTACAGCTATCACAGATGCAGGTGGAGTAGTCAAAAATTTGTGATTCTCGCCAAATATCTGGCTTCAGCACTACTGTTATCAATGGTATGACTAGCAACTGTGATACAGCTGCGATGAACCTAGGCAAGTTTTTCACACTCATCGCGGCAACGACGACGAAGTGTTTATGATAGCAAGCCTAGATGCCGAAGACAGAACTGAATTGCACTGTACCGTACGTGATATTGAATCTGATGCCAAAGTAACTAATAATAATTTTAAAAAACTGCGCTGGAGGTACTGCAATACTGTTAAAGCCAAGTACTGACATACACAAAGCATCATGCAGCCTGTCTGCGACAGCAGAGCCTCTTGTGTGTTTTGGGGCTAAGTTGTATGTTTTGGGGCAACTAATGCCGTGTTATCTTGGGGACGACTTCATTGTGGTGCTGAGTTGACTCGGGGCCGAGTTGACCTGGGGACGACTTGGTTTGGGGACGAGTTGACTGTCACCCTACTCAAGCTTTAAAATGTGTGGCATAAGTGTTCAGGTTAGGGTTGGTGTTGGGGTTAGGGTAATGTTAGTGTAAGGTAACTAGGCCTACTTAGTACAGCTGAACTAATAACAGATTTTGCATTAGATCTGGCCCGCAGGACTAATAATAGAATTTCTGACCAGTCCCACCAGGACCGGATTGATAATAACAAGAGTAACATCAGGCATAATAAGGTAATGCTACCTAGCCTATGATTTGCATCACTGTGTGTTTGTTTATGTAATTTAGGTGCAGAAAACGTTCTTTTGACCAGGAAAGATGTCATAATCAGGAATGCAATGATCATAAATGAAAGTCGTGGCGACATTGTTCGACGACGGCCACTGACAGAGATTGTACCTCAGCCTAATAATGTCCGTACAATACGTCGAAAGATATGTCGACAGTTGTTTGTGCCTACATCTTCTACACCAAAGATCTACAAGAAGGTAAATATTGATAATTCATTGATTAAATTATAGTTCTTTTGCCATAGTGCAACTGAATTTGAAATGTAGTTATACTGAGGAAATGCGAATTTTCGCCGAATTCCAGATGGAAATTATAACGCCAGCCGTAATTTAGCCGAAAATTGAAATTCACGACAAAAAATCCGGATAATCCGAATATCAACCATATTTTTGATTCAGCGGTGCTGTCTTATGAACCAAAACCTGAGCCTCTAACTTTAATTAATTATTGATTTCAACTTTTAATGTTAACTTTCAAATTTCGAATTTGATTTATTATTTTTTTGCTATGTAGCCGAAACAGTTAACAGGCATGAGATTTGAGATTTCTGTACTGAAGATTTGAGATACAGCCATTTTTTGAGGTTTGGGATTGGGATTTGGCATTAAAGATTTAAGATTTGACGTTTGTAGATTTGGGATTTGGCATGTGAGATTCAATTTGGGATTTGCCCACTGTTGCTTGCCAAATTTAGTCACTCTTAAGTTAAACGTTTTGGAGAAATTGGGGGTTGGAAATTTGACCCCCAGTAAGCCCTTTTCCCATAGGGGTAGAACACCCAAATTAGAACATTTTAGGACTTACCAACCAGAGCTTACCCTTATATTTCGTCCTGATAAGTTAAGGCATTTTTGCACAGTGTACAAATGTGACAGACAGATGCATGGACAGAATTGACACAGCTTAGTGCGTCGTGTGGTAAAAATCACCCATGATTCGAGCCCAACTGCGTTTCAGTATGCAGCTTACTGATAAGCTGTCATTGTTGAATTTTGTGATTTAGCGCAAGAATGTGGTGAGCCTGCCTGATTTTGATATATCACCAGTTAAGCGACAGTTGTTTTTGGCCGACATCGAACCGGCGGCCGTTGAATCCTGTCAGTCACAGACGGCACAGGAACAGTCGTCGGCCGACATCGAACCGGCGGCACAGGAACAGTCGTCGGCCGACATCGAACCGGCAGCACAGGAACAGTCGTCGGCCGACATCGAACCGGCGGCACAGGAACAGTCGTCGGCCAACATCGAACCGGCAGCCGTTGAATCCTGTCAGTCACAGATGGCACAGGAACCTGTGAACCTGAGACGTGGCAGAAAACGTACCAGGTCAGTTAAGAACTGGAAAAGATCACTCAGTAAGAAGCATCGCAACTGCGGTGATGAATATGTTACATCTCGGGGTGCAGTAAGGGCACGACGCAGGATTAAGAAGGGATGTGGAGATGGTTGCAGATTGCGTTGTCACAGCAGAATTCTGCCCACAGAGAGAGAAAACATATTTCATGCATTCTGGCAGCTGGGTGATGTTACACGGCAGCGTGAATTCATTGTTAAGCACTGCTGTAAGGTTGGCAGTAGGAAGATGTTGGGAAGCAGTCGAAGAAAATTTACTCTGAGATATTCATTTCAACTGAACGGCAATGCTGCTGGTGTGTGCAAGCAGTTTTTCTTGGACACACTTAATATCAATGATCGTGTTGTACGTACTGCATTTGACAAGCTGACCGAATGCGGAATGGTGAGTGGGGACAACAGGGGTGCAGTGAAAGGAAGGAGCAAAGTTTCTGGCGATGCCAAGCAGCGTGTGATGGACCACATCGGCCGATTTCCAACAGTAGAGTCTCATTACTGTCGAGCCTCAAGTTCACGACAGTATCTTGAGGCAGGATTGTCGCTTTCGCAGATGTATCGCTTGTATGTAGATGAAACGGCAATGACAGGTGAGAAAACAGTGCAAGAACACATGTATCGCAAAATATTCAACGAAAATTTCAACTTGTCATTCTTTAAGCCGAAGAAGGATCAGTGCGATACCTGTTTTGCATACGGAAACAGCTCGGATTCAACTCGGCGTGAGAGAGAGAATGAGTTTTATGCCCACATCGAGCGTAAGGAAAAAGCTCGACAGATGAAAAATGATATGAAGTGTAAAGCAGTGCAGGACACGACAATAACTGCTGCATGCTTTGACTTGCAGCAAGTTTTACCATCACCACATGGGCAAATTTCGGTTTACTATTATAAACGCAAGCTATCGACCTACAACTTTACCTGCTACAATCTTGGCACAGGAGCAGCTGACTGCTTCATGTGGAATGAGAGTTATGCAGGTAGAGGTGCAAATGAAATTAACAGTTGCTTATTTCAGTATTTGAAATTATATAGCGAGAAAAAATTTGTTTGCACTTTCTCAGATAATTGTGCTGCACAGAACAAGTCGAAGAATACTGTTGTCACGTTTCTGAAGGCACTAACTGAAACAAAAATTGAAGCAATCGAACACTACTACTTAGAAAAAGGTCACACACAAAATGAAAATGACAGTGTGCACAGCACAATTGAACGAGCTGCACGCAACATACCAGTCTATACTCCTGATCAGTGGTGCAGTGTTGTGAGAGCTGCAAAGAAAAATGGCACACCTTATGTGGTGCACGAGATGGTGCCAGGCAGCTTTTCAAACTTCAAATGTTTGGCAGACTCATTTCGAAATTTCACTGTTAACACAGTTGGCGAGAAAGTAAACTGGACCAAAATTTGTCGTTTAAGGTTTGTCAAATCCCAGCCGCATACAGTTCTGTATGCATACTCGTATGACGGTGACTACATGGAGCTTGACTTACTTCAGAAGCATAGGGGCCCAAAACCTGACATCAAGGACATTAAACTTGCAACACTTCGCGGCTCATCTAGTATCTCGAGAGCCAAATATAATGACCTGATATCTCTATGCAGTGCTAAGCATAATTTAATCCCTGAGCAGTACCACGCATTTTACCGCAACCTGAAATATAATGCCGAGATAGTTGATGCTGACAGTGACAACTAACAGAACAGTGGTTTCAGTCACTTGGAGATTTTCATTCGGTTGATTGATGCATACATTAAACTTACATCATTCTGCAACACTGTTACAACGTAGCATCACAGTGCTGGTGCTGCTGTCGTAGCACACTGATATTGAACTTGCCTTACTGCCTCTTGACTGATAATGATATAGGCCTACCGCTATTATTCTGGTATCCTATTTTGTGTGTTTTAGTATTGTAAGGTACTTTTCGGCATTGTAAGAACATTATGTGCATTTCTAGTGTTGTAAGGCAATGTTGCTGACTGATTTATACTTGAATACAATAATGCTTGATACAATGTAAACTGCAATACTTTTTATAGTAAGTACTGCATTAGTTTATGCGCTTAGTGCTCTTTCATCTGTGTAAGGTATTTTATTATTTTGTTGAATTTTTACAACTTTTCATTTCTTATGTTGCTTAAGCAGAACTGTGTGATACAGTATTGCCTACTTTTTGTTGTCTTACTGGCAGTATTATTATTGTGTTGCCGTGCTGCTCTGTTGTAGTACTCAGTTGTATGGCTGATGATTTTTCTGCAATTTTACAATAGTAACTTTGCAGACTATTCTTGCTTATTAAAACTGCAGTGGTGTGTTTCTGTCGAAGTGAGTGTTTTAGTTGAAAATAACCTTAATAACATCTCTTCAGAATGAATCAAGTGCTTAGGCCAAATTCTGCCAGAAATCACTTAAATTGGTTAAGGCCTTCTAGTGATGTTGCAAATCATAGGATGAGTGCTTCCACTTTTTTGGGCCACCCTGTAGCTTTCAGAATACATTAAAAAAAACTTTATTTTATTTCAGTATCACCAAGTGTCACAAAATGATTGATATACTTTGTAGATTTAACTTTCTAAGCCATAAATTTGCGTTGGCAGCAACAGCCAGTTTATACGACTCTTTAGCACCAAAATATTTTCGTTCCACAAAGTCGTATAAACAATTAGTGCCAAATATAACACTACTGTGTTATGTAACATATAAACTTGATACTACCTATATAACGTAACCAAAGATGCTGCACAATACAAGTTTTAGAATGATAATTGTGTTGCTACATTTTTACACAAACACAAAAATGCGTCTACTGAAAAGTTACACATACGACGGTATAGCACTCAAAATTTATACGACGGTACAGTTCTCAGGTGACGATTTACAGTTTGCCACAGATTACGGGGATTTTCAGAAGAAGAAGAAACGAAGTTAGAGTAATACAGCTTTTTGGAGTCAAGCATCATTTTATGATAACGGTTGCGAAGAGACTTGAAAGATGACCACGAAAGAACAGTGTGAGTCTCAAGTCAAATCAAGTCAAGTAGTCAAGTACTGTTTTGTCTGTTTCCAATTTTTTTCTGCACGACGAACAGTAGACCGGACTGGACGTATTTAAACGTTTTGAGAATTTAGTGATATGTCGAGTAAGAAAGATAGAGTAGTGTTATAAGAAATTAGGAGAGAACCAAGAGATCGTAGAAGATTAGCGATAAGACGAGATGACTGAAGGTCAGAAACAAAAGAGTCAATGTAGATGGGATGAAGGCAACGAAAAGAATGAAGTGTATGAAAAGGAAGAGGTGTGCAATCAACGGGCAATTTTGTGAAAACGGGGAAATGGTCAGAAGGAGAGCAGAGGGTAGTAGAAATGGAAGGTGAAAGTGATGAGTCAGAAGAGGTTATGACAAGATCGAAAATGTGATTCTTATTATGAGTTTGGAAGTTAATATGTTGTGTTAAATTGAGAGAAGAAAGAAGACAAAGAAACTAAGAGGAAAGATTATCCGAGGTGTCATAAAGGTGTAAATTGAAATTACCGGTGAAAATAAATTCATGAGGTGTATAGTAGCTGCCGTGGACAGAAAAGAACTGAATTCATCTAAAAAATACAGGAAAAAAAGTTTAGAAAATGCAGAAGACAGAGGAGGACGATAAATAATTAAATATTAAAAACAGATATCTTGGAATGAGACAATTTCATAGTGACGGAAGAAGATTCAAAAGAGGTATTGTATCGAAACGGTTTAACATATAGGCTATCATCATACTTTCTTCATGTGGTAGCCACATGATTGTAGTTTTCCTGGTACTTTGTGAAAATTCGACGGGGTCACCCTTATGTGAACGTTAAATACAGGTGAGGTACATAAATTTCGCGATTTTCGACAAATATCTGGCTAACGATAGATACAGTCGGTCTATAGTATGGTAAGAGGAAATCATAAGCGTTCTATCCAACCGTGACATTTCCGATGACCTTGACTGACCTTTGAAGGTCATTTCAGAGTTTTGATATCTTTGATATTTAATATTTCACAAATTAGTGCGGCAAAACGTTGTAGGTGCAGTGGGAAATAAGGAACTTGTTGGAACTCTACTGTTATTACTTTATGTGGGCAGCTGGCGCTGGCGCACGCACGATCTGTTAGCGATAGCTAAGTTTCTTCTTTCGTTCGGGTCAGAATTCATCCTGACACGAAAGCAAAACGACATATTAAGTACTGCTCAAATGATTCTGATTTTTTTCACATAAAAACGACGTTTAATCTGCCTACCTGACACCCAAATATCATTTCCCAAAATTTGCTATAAAAGGTGAAAAATGTCCTAAAATTCAATATGCTATAAACGTTTTTAACAAATTGGACATATGTGTATTTTTATGTGTTGATTCTGTAAGGTTTTTGCTTCATTTGACATCAAAATCGTTTTGATAGTATTTTTTTCTGATTTGAGTGAAAGTTTGGCTCTGTTATGTGACACTAATATTTTGGTGACGATTTTCAAAAGTTGTTGTTTCAGAAACTGTCGAATGTGAATTTTGCTGGAGCTTGCAATATTTACGTCAAATTAGTAAAATGACAATATTATAGTAATTTAAAGGATATTTAATTCTTAAAAGGCGCATCGTAGTTCACGTCACTTTATTCGGGACGCAAACAACATTAAGCCTACGTCTGTCGCTGCGCTAAAGCACGCAATTCGAGGTATATGGGAAAACCTTCCTGTAAATTACATCAAATCACCCAAAAACATCCCACGACGACTACGGACCGTTCTGAAAGCCAACGGCAATGCCACAAAATATTAACAGGTTTGAGTCATTGTTTCTTTTTAAAATTTAAACTTATTTCTAATCATTAATACAAAAAAAACCTTAGAAGTTTTATCACTGTTAAGGCTCATTGTTCAATGACACATCTAAAACAGTAAAAATTACTTGGTTTCTTCTAGTACTCCATTGGGCCGTAGATGTAATAGAAGTCATATATTATATCCATGCCCCAGTGGAGTACTAGAAGAAACCAAGTGATTGTTGCTGCTTTAGATGTGTCATTGAACAATGGGCCTTAACAGTGATAAAACTTCTAAGGTTTTTTTTGTATTAATACTTGCTGTTTTTCTACCAGATTTTATTTTTTTTGTACCACAGTGCACAGTCATCCAAGTTTCATCAAAATTGTGGATGTTTTTGATCTGTACACCCCATAAAACCAGAACGTTCACTGTGGGGTTAGCAGTAACGAC
>Ga0209637_1000571_pt1 | contig 10775 bp, 11 predicted proteins | sample OlaalgELextract3_2_FD_187379 | JGI IMG/M metagenome (GOLD analysis project Ga0209637, IMG submission 187379) | Olavius algarvensis symbiont microbial communities from Tuscany, Italy - Type G ELBA extract 3 (SPAdes) (version 2) | ecosystem: Host-associated > Annelida > Digestive system >... | reverse complement strand
GCGGAGGGAAGAGAGAGAAAGGGAGGGGACGGGAGGTGAGGGAAGTGGACACCCCCATATTTTTACCTGGATCGTCGCCTATGCTTCTAGTCATCTCGTCGCATAGTCAAGTTGTCATAGCCATAAACAAATTACATCACTACAGTCGACTCTTTACATACATGTTGGTACTCTACGGCGTACATGCACACCAATTGTGAACTAATTTCATGACGCTGAGACCTCGGTTAGAGGTTACTCAAGGTCATTGAAAATTGTACCCTGGTTTCCTATTTGTATTCTATAGTAACTATGGCTGTATCTTGTATAATTTCTGAGATAAAGCAATATATTGGTCAAAAATCACAATTTTTGCTGCATGATGCTATGCAAGCACAGCATATGCCGTCATGTGGTGTCTGTCTGTCTGTATGTCTGTCCATCCGTCACGTTCGTGAATTCTGTCGAAACGAATAAGCATATCTTCAAAATTATTTTACCATCGGGTAGCCACACCATTCTTGTTTTTCCGTACCAAACGTCACGGCAATATTCCGATGGGGGACCCTCCTAACGGGCATCAAGTGCAGGTTTCGGTAGGCACAAATCGTGATTGTCCACGAACAGCTGGCTGTCGATTGATGACTGCTGGACGTGCGAACAACAAGTGCGCCAATCCACTGTGCAGTTCATCGCACAGATGGCGATGCATCAGTGAATCTATGTTTATCACAGCCTGCAGCATGCATGACCACGACGAAGAGAACAGGACAGAATTTATTTGTACCCAGCGGTAAATCTGAAGTGGAACTTGCACTCGACGTATTATAGTATTGAAGCTACTTACAGACACGAAGCATCATGCGGCCTCTCTGTGATGCCCTTGGCTACTTGTTTCATTCCCCCTGCATTTGATGCTGCCATTATGGGGGTTCTCATCAGAATATTGCCATACCGTTTGGTATGGAAAAGCTAGAATAGTGTGGCTAACCAACGGTGAAAAAGGTTGATGATATGTTTACCTGTTTCGACAGAATACCGGTGTGTGTTACAGACAGGCGGATGGACAGACGGACAAACATCTTTTGACAGCATAGTCTGCACTATGTATAGTATCGCATAGTAAAACTAGTGATAAGTAAGTGCAATAATGTTATCCCAAGTCCACCTCTCTCTTGATTTTGAACATTGGAATCTGGTACTTTCCTAATATGTAGGCACTCTAGTGTTAATTATTTGTTTCAGTGTTTACCTTTCCTCATATGTTGTTTATTGTGCACTACATGCAGGTACTAAAATGTTTAGACAGCATTCTTCTGTCTTGTACTTGGAAGATGGATCAAGTTTTACAGGTTATGGGTTTGGTGCTGCGAAGGATGTGTCTGGAGAAGTTGGTATGTGGCTGTTATTACTGCTATCATTGGTTATCATTTTATGTCAGTGATTGTTAACTATGTATTAACTTTTATAGATGCATATATGACGTCTTGTGTTGACTACTGGAATACAGTCTTCATTGGAGGATCAGCTGTCAGTGACAGGCTACAGTCACAGTGTGGCTTGAGTGCTGCTGCACTGCCAGTCACTGGCAGCCCAAAGTATGACCAGTGACCAACATCTGCTGCTGTCTGATGATGATAGTGGCTCTGTGTCTAGGGCTGTATAAGCTCAGTTAACTGTCCATTGGTTTCTGCAGCATAAAACGCCGCAGTAGTTACAGGACAATTGCACATCAGTCACTGAATTCGATAGTTATCAGCCAGCGTGCCATTCAGTTTCAGTCGCTAGACCTTTGCTGTGGATGGCTGCACCTTACAGAACTAACTCGGTTATCTTATGAACTGTCATGATTGACTTCATGCACTGACAGTTTTAAAAAGGTGTTGAAGACTTGATTCACTTGAAGTATCTGTTTCCATCGGTGCTGTACAAAAGTCACGTAAGTGTTAGTTAATGTTAAATCTAGGCTAAAAAGTGAGGTTTTAAAAGCTTTCTGAAAGTGCAGTCACTTGTGCTGATTTCTATGCATGTGATCGATGATTCTTTGCTTTGTGCTTGCAGTGTTTCAGACTGGAATGGTGGGATATCTGGAGTCTTTGACTGATCCTTCATATCATTCTCAGATCCTCGTTCTGACGTACCCGCTGATTGGCAACTATGGAGTGCCTGGCAACGACAGGGATGAGTTTGGTCTCCTGAAATGGTTTGAGTCGGAGAAGATTCACGTTGCGGCACTGGTAGTCAGTGAATTCACTGCAGAATACAGTCACTGGAGTGCTTGCAAGTCACTGCATGAATGGCTCGTGGAAAATAATGTGCCTGGAATTTATGGTATGAATTAGGGTTGTGAAGTTAAGTTGTTAACGAGTGCATTAACACATCAATGAATTAATCACGATTGAAAAAATTTACCCGTTGAAAGTTTAAACCAGGAAAAAATTAAGCCAACCAGCGGTGCCAACTGTGAATGCAAAGATTCCGAAATCAAATGTTCCTCCATGTTAAACGAATTAATAATTATTTTCTGGTTGCAGGTCCACTCTGCCAGTCTATTTCGGTTTCAAATCGGTGCCTCTTAATCAATCGATTTAATTATTCGATCACAAAATCGTCAAAACTCAAAAGACTCCGTCATTGTCAATTGTCAATAAATTCAGTGACCTGCACTAATCAGTCACTGTAATCAGTCGTCAGTACTGGGAGTAGCTAGCATTCAAGAGCAATGGCCGACGACCTGCACTAATCAGTCACTGTAATCAGTCGTCAGTACTGGGAGTAGCTAGCATTCAAGAGCAATGGCCGACGACGTCTGCTTACAGATGGAACACAAACAAATTGAAAAACGTAACAAATGAAATGTGCATTAAAACCGGGATTAATGTGCGGTTAAAAAAACTGATCGCGCGATTAAAGAAATTCATTGCTTGACGTCTGGTATGAATTTCTGTATTCAGTCTAAACAACAGTTAGTAAAGTGTCAAAAATAAGGATAATTCTGTTGCTTCTCGTCTTTCTTATACGAGTGTATTTATTTTACTTTTTACAGTCAATTTTTAAACAGATTTATATTTATATTTTTGTGGGCAGTTGTCTGCTGCTTATATGGTAGTGTGCTTCAGAAGGTTAGTGGTATGGTTTTACTGTAACAGTTTGTTTCGTGCTGCGAATTGACTAGGTGTTGACACGAGGGTCTTGACAAAGAAAATAAGAGAAAATGGCACACTGTTAGGCAAGGTATTACATTACATTTTTATGTTGATAAGCATTTAAGTAATTGTACTAGTTTTAGGACTTCTGTTAGTGTAGTTTTTCAAATCCATTCTGTACATTTCGTAGTGAAATTTAGAGTGAAGTTATACGTCTTGTACAGTATGTGTTTGGTCGCAGAAGAATTCCGTTGTGTTTGTCATGCAATAATAACTGTTCCTTATTTTACTGTTTTATTGGTGGAATTTGAAATGAGCAACGCATGTTTTATTATTAGGCAATTTCAGTGTCTGGCGTTGCCACATTCGGTAATACACCATTGTACTGCTGAGAGTGTGGGATTGTTATTAGCAGTTTATTGTTAGCAGAACTGAAGCAGCTGTATGCATATCTAATCTATACACTGCAGTGGAGCTACTCATTTGGAGGTCAGTAGTGACTGTGGGCCTACAGTAAGTTCTAAAGAAAGGTGTGACTTTATTTATAATAGCACCTGTTGTTTCTACATGACTATTAATGCTTTATTGTGTACATAATGCCTCCAACAAGAGATAGAACAGTATGGTGATTGGTACACTGACCATTCAGAGGTGTGTTGTTGAATTTAGTACAGCAAAGTGTGGCCTGGGTGTATTATCACCTTATATTTGTTATATAGCACATATGTGCCATGTAATTAAACAAGCATTTGTCTGATGAACTATTGTTGCTAATCATTAAATGGTGGTAACTCGAATTCCCACTGTACTTCATAGGGTTAATGTGCAGAGATAGTGTTGCTGTACATTTATATTAGTGGACTTAATTGTATTGGTGACTGGTGCATTATGAAGGTGTTGTCGTCTGAAACCATTCCATCATCAGTTGCTCTGGTGGATCCAAATCTATGCAACTTGGTGGATGAAGTTGCTGTTAAGGTAACAAATGTTTGTAAAGTGGAGTCATAAAGGTGGTGTATTTTAGGATGTCGTCTGTTAGTTGTTTGTCTACTTTGATTATTTTGACGTTATGTTTCTTGGTGGAGTATTTTCATGTCTCCGCTTGGCCAGATTGTCAGATGGAGACGATGTTGTCAGTGTTTCGTTTGCTTATCCATTCGTTTATCTGTTGCCAAACTTGTCAACATGATATTTTGTTGAACCGATGTTGATGTCACTCAATTGGCACTGGTCAGTGTTCCATGGGACAACAGCACGAAACAGTCAACTTTGGAGGCAGGTTGGGAGGTCAAAGATCAAGGCCACTTAAGCCCGAATGAAGCCACAGAAATCCTCTACGGCGAGATACCTCGAAAATTATCACACAAATTTCGACCAAATCTGCCAAGCACAAATGCCCGTTGCATCAGAACAACTCAGATGCAAAAGGTCAAAGGTCAGGATCACACAAGGCTGAACATAGATTTTGAAGCCTGATAGAGGCATCATTCTGGACCCATTTGGGTTGAGTAGCTTTTTTAGTTTATTTTTTTTATTTTTGAAATTCTGTTTTGTCACTGTTGAGAGACCACTGTCAAAAATTAGTTGCCACAGATGTAACTTACTGTATATTTGGCAAACATATTTCCTTAAAACTTTACACAATATTCTTGTTATTATTAGAATTAATGTAAAATTTTATTATCATTGTGTTGCATGCCTGTGTGTTTGTAACTTGTCAGGAGCCTAGAATATTTAATGGCAGTGGCGATGTCAACATACTTGTAGTCGACTGTGGATTGAAACTGAATCAGATACGTTGCTTATGTGTACGTGGAGCCAGAGTGAAAATTGTCCCATGGGATTTCCCGTTGTCATCAACCAGTGGTAAATTTTGTCATTTCATGGTATCCAGAATTAGGCAAGTATAAAGGATATGTGGGTTCTTGTCTGTAGTATTAGAGCCAGACTAGGAGCCTGAGAGGAAAGGTTGGGAGTGCTTGTGAGGACAATGAGGGTGGTATATCGGGTTAATGTCTAGAGCTGAGAGTTCTGGTGCCGGCTCAGTTGGGTTGTACTGAATAAAGGCCATTAAATGGTGGTTGTTGTTGTCAGTGTATCACTTCTGCTTGGTATGGGGACATATTTCATTAGTAAAAGAATTACAAAATGGGGTTTTACAGACTGTTTAGTTACCTGGTTACATGTCGAACACAGAATCAAATACAAGCTGTGTACATCGAATCCACACTGCATGGACGTGTACCACAGTACTTGGCTCACTCTGTGCAATTAATCGCTGAATCCAGTCAAAGACCCGGTCTGAGGTCCGCCAACACCGCTGACTACATCAAACGTTGCTCGCACTAGAACTAAATTTGGTAGACATCGTTTCAGTCGCACTGTTCTAGCTGCCTGGAGTTCCTTACCTGACAGTATCACGTTTACCACTGACACTAATAGATTAAAAAAACTTTTAAAAACTCATCTATTCCACCCACCTTACATTTTGACATTTGTTAGTGCTCTTTTGTAAGTCGCGCTTTATAAATTTTTTTTGTATTTGTATTTAGTGCCTATAGCTTTCTAGTAAGACAGCTGATGTGTAAAGGCGCATGATGTTATGGCGCATGTTATGTTAGCTGGTTTCAAGATGCTGAGGCTGTTACAACTCCAGCTTAGCAGCAGTGCATGTCAGTGAATCAATCAAAACAGATCTGTATAGCGCCTGCTGCGCCATGCGTCGCAAGCGAATCAGAGTCATATGTCATGTGTTGTATGCATGATACGATTCAGTCCCACGACAGACTTGGTGTGAATTGTGTGTCCATGTAAACATTGTTGACGATGTGAACTGATGTGAAGACACTGTTTACAGTCTGGTGATTTAGGGGTAATTGCACTCATCAGACTTATCTTTATGTAAAGATTAACTCCAGCGTTAATCTCTGCTTAGCGAAAATTGTGTTGCACCAACCACAATAAAGTAAGTAGCACCTAATTTTGTCACATGAACGACATCCTGATAACTGAAGATTTAAGCATCAGTTTAATTTAAGTGACGATTTAACGTGACGCTGGTGCAGTCGGACGTTAGATATTGACAGTTTGGCTGACTGTTAGCAGTGGAAATACTCGAGAGTTGTGTGATGACTGTAGTGAACTGAGGATCCGTTCTGACCTAGAGCTGTTACAAGATGTGGGCAGATTAAAGAAAACGTGCATTGTGTGATGTAGATTTTGATGGACTATTTGTGAGCAATGGACCGGGAAATCCGGAGATGTGCATGAAAACCGTGGATCAGCTGCGTCTCGTTCTGGCAAGGGAGCCAGCAAAACCTGTGTTTGGTATTTGCTTTGGACACCAGCTGCTGTCGTTGGCTGCTGGAGCCACGACATACAAAATGAAGTTGGTATTGCACTGAGTCATTGACAAAGTACTTTCAGTATAAGTAGTATAAGTACTCTGTTGGCTAGCTCACTTTGTTGCAGTGTTGATGGTATCCTGTATAAAATAATGCAATTTTGTGGTCATGTTAAGTTAGTCATGATTAGTATAAAACTTTGAGCCCGTGTAGTGTAGTTATATGCGTGAAACTGCTACCCTGTTTGCAAACATGTAAGTTTGACCCCGGCTTTTATTAATTAATTAATTTTATTAATTACCTCGGCCCAAGAGCAGCAGGGAAGGTGTTGTTGTTAGTTGCCTGTATTGGCAAAAACTAAACTGCGGCCAGTGAAATTCAACATTTGAAGCTGAACTGTGATGCGACATGGGTTTATCACAGTTGGATAGGCCAGTGAGTACTGAGTAGTGACTACCGATCGGTCGTCTGAAGGACAGTCGGACAGTCTGTCGGTGGACGTGCCGTCCAAGTGGAACGTGTTTTATGCTACCGTGGTGATCTGTTGTTGTTTATAAGACTGTAGAATAATGTAAATATTGTACAGATTTTACATTGGACTTGCTGTCAGTCACCACTGAGAACTTCTAACCTGATAGTCAGGTGCAATGCTTCTCTATCGGTTAGTGTCAGTGGAAGGGGTTAGGGTCAGTTCTGGTGGTAGTAGTAGTATATCTAAATGAATTTGTGGCTGCGGCACTGTAGATGCTGCTGGCCGGCTGCGTTCTAATAGACTGCCTGAGTTGTCTGTGTCTGTAACTTTGTAACTTGATAATGTTGTAACTTATACTTTAGCAATATTACGGGACAATGATTACTGATGTCCTTATGAAACATGGCACAATAGGTTGGCAATGATACTGAAAATATGCCATTAAATTCGCCTGGTGGCAGCATCCAGCAGTGTGATGCAGGATGAGGTCTGCTGTGGCTGGTACCACTCGTTCATTGTTGTTCATTCCATTTCTAGTTCATTCTTCATATTTCAGTACTCAGTTATCGCAGAAACATGCTGAATGTAAAAGTAGTAGCATGATTGGTATTCTGTAGTTAAGTTTGTTGTGCATCATTAATTTGTTCTGTGCTTCTTTGTCGACAGTGAAATATGTTCGTGAAGAAATGTTGCGCTGTTAGTGGCTGTAAAGTCACTAATGCAGAGTGATGCTCGTGTATCAAGGTATGGTAATCGAGGACTGAATCAGCCGTGTACTCACGCCGACACAGGTCGCTGCTTCATAACGACACAGAATCACGGATTTGCTGTGGATCCCGCATCTCTTGATCGTGATTGGTCGGTTCTGTTCACCAATGAGAATGATCTTTCCAACGAGGGCATCGTCCACTCTCATAAACCTTTTTTCAGGTGTTTTGAAGTTATTTAAGTTTTATTTTGTGACTTATGCAGTAATGTAATGTAACACAAAATAAATTTGTATACCACCATAATGTCTGTCGCAAGCGAATCCGAAGTGCCAGTATGTGATGACATAATTATTATGCACTTTCATACGTTTTGTAATCTGCTTAAATTTTTATTTAACTTATAAATTGTTGAAGAGTTGATAGTATGTTGATGCAGTGAATTAGAGTAATTATAACATTAATTTAATTTATCGTAGTCATTTGATATGTTTATATAGTGTTAAATGAGCCGTAATTAATCTGTACAGCAGTTTGCTGGCTGTTGTGTTGATGGTTCTAGTGTGCAGTTTCACCCGGAACACATGGCCGGTCCAAAAGACTTGGAAATGCTGTTTGATGTTTTCATGGACCAAGTCAGAGACTGCAAAGCTCGTAAACCTGGGTAAGTAATTTTGTGCTGTGGATATTTTGTAGCTATATTGGTAAAATTGAAGGATATTTATCATCATTTCTAGCTTGCAGCAGCAGCAACGGCGACCTCTTCCAACCAAGAACCGAGTGGCAAATTGGTGACAGTGCATTTTCTGTCGCTGCACCTCATGCATGGAATCGCCTTACGACAGAACTGAAACTCATGCGGTCGTCGACAGCAACATTCAGGCACCATCTGAAGTCTTTTTATCTTTATCGCACGGCATACTGACTGTAATGCACCTTCAGGCTGACTGTAGGAGGCGCACTACAAATTCTGCTGTTACTGTTACAGTTACTGTTACTGCAGCAGTCCTGATAGGATATTAGTAGGAGAATATTTAAAATGCTCAATGTTAATAGTGATGGGCAGTTAGCCATGTTAATCGGTAACAGTAACTGTAAACTGTATAAAGATACTAGAAAAATGGACGTAAAAACAGTAAAGAAAAGCGGATAGAGAACCTTGAGTACAGAACAAATTGTTATCACAGAATCATGTAGAGCATGAGTGGAAAATGACTTTTTTGTGTAAAGTAGTGTTATAAAGAGGTAGATCGTCGACGAAGGCTTGGTTAGTCGAGCGTAGAGTGCAGATAGAGGTGTAATGGTGTAGTAGCGTGCACAAGTAAGTAGGCTGATCAGTGACGAGTTATTTATATGTGACTGTGAGTGTGAGGCAAGCTTAAAGCTTATTCTACAGTGTGAGTGTTGATTTTGTCCATATCTTTTACATTCAATATGACTTGTTTGTTACATATTTAATTACGAAATCATGCCAGCAACGTTTGCCAATACATTCTTCTTCATTTTACAAGGTAGTGCACTAGCAGATTTGAGGTGTGGTGGTACTTGGTAGATTTTATGATACACTTTTTCGTAGTTAATTTCTGTCTGCAACAGTGAAATAATTATTAAAATCAGACAGTATTTGCCAAAGTTATGCTCAAATGAAAAAGGTTCAAAAAGTTTTTTGACTCGCAGTGTAGAGTTGATTTTTGTGCAGTAAGTGTTGTGATTTGTGACTTGTCCATGTTACATTCAGTGTGACTTGTTTGACTACGTAGCATCTTTAATTACAAAATCATGCAAGCAGTGTTGTGACTTGTGACTTGTCACTTTATTGATGCTCGTAGGTTTACGATAAAGGAACGACTGCATGCTCATCTGCAGTATACACCGACTCCTGGTTCAGTGCTTGCTGTGAAACCCAGGAAGGTTCTCATCCTGGGATCTGGCGGTCTTTCCATTGGCCAAGCTGGAGAGTTTGATTACTCTGGATCACAGGTATAATGTCAGTTTGTTAGGGGTCAGATTTAGTGTTAGATTTTAGGTAACTGATGTTTTAGAAGAAGTGTAAAAACCTAGTGTCTTTGGATAACTTGCATTGGAGAAGTTAACGATTGACTGTTTTTTACTTTTTTTTATGTATACTGCCATTTGCCCTTTATGTTTAGTTGTATTTTTGCACTTAAAATTGTAGCAGGCATGATGGAGTTTTGTTTACATCGTCGTGGTTAATCTTGTACGTGGCATGTTGTAGGCGATCAAAGCTCTGAAAGAAGAAGGAATTCAAACAGTTCTTATAAACCCGAACATAGCCACAGTTCAGACGTCGAAGGGTCTAGCCGACAAAGTTTTCTTTCTGCCGATCACTGCAGACTACGTCACTGATGTACGTTGTTTGTTGAATGATATCCACATTTTATATCACAATACAGTACAGTACATACAATACAATACAAGTAAATTTCTAACATGCCCTGCATGTCAATTGGCAAGTGAATCTGGAGCGCCATATTGTTTTTAAGTTGGCATTTGTGTCTTAGAAAATTAATATCTTTCCTGCGTACATATACTTCATACACTAACATAGTAACTATTTACGTATTTTAGAAAAATTACTGCTGCACTTGGAATCCTAATCACTAATTTTATTAGATAAAGTGAAAATAAAGTGATGAAGTATAAGAAATTGATGATGATTAGAAATAATACTGGCTTAAGGACCACAATGCAGTACATGATATACAAGCTGTTAGTGCTCTCAGACTGTTTGCTGTTATGAGAAAGAGCGTGTGTGTGGCATGTAAACATCTTGTTGAACAATCCCAGCTGTTTTGTGTGTGTATGAAGAAATAGTTCAGTTGACCAAGAAGCAGTGCAGTTGTTTGTCAGTTTTGTTCATGTTGTGTGTGTTGTTGCTGTTTTTCGGCTTTCGCGTCGCACCACAGATGTCTGTTTAGTGTGGCCATTGCAGATTGTTAATGACACTGAGGGACACTGCGGTGCCTGCAGAAGAAAATGGCGACTTACAGACACTGATCTGTGTCCTTGTGGCGAGACCCAGACGATGTCTCACATTGTTGAATCCTGTCCCCTGACAAAACTGAATGGTGGTTTATCTCGGCTACACTCTGCGGATGAGGACGCT
>Ga0209637_1000569_pt1 | contig 10796 bp, 7 predicted proteins | sample OlaalgELextract3_2_FD_187379 | JGI IMG/M metagenome (GOLD analysis project Ga0209637, IMG submission 187379) | Olavius algarvensis symbiont microbial communities from Tuscany, Italy - Type G ELBA extract 3 (SPAdes) (version 2) | ecosystem: Host-associated > Annelida > Digestive system >... | reverse complement strand
AGGGGGCGTCGTTGACAAGTGCTCCAATTAACGCAGTGGTCAATCAAAGCTTGTAATTGATGCAATATTTAATCCAGTTGTGTGGTCGACACTGTCGGCTCGTAATTACAGACGGGCCTCGTGACTCTGTCGTCAATATCCTCACTGACTTATCTAAGGGTTTTTTTATACTTAAAACAGTTTATACCTTTTTGGTCATGACTGAGTGTTTAGAGAGGAGAGGGACTGAACCCAGGAGGGGGTTTACGATTTAGATTTGTAGGGATTGTACTCAATATTTATTTCTCTCCTCCCCTCAATTTCCCTCCCTCACGTTTCCTTCTCCTTGTCTTTTTTTCACTCCCTACCGTGAAGTATGGGAGTGGGTCCGGTGATTTTCCCGCAAAACTTTTACAGTTGCACTTGCTTTGGGGTTTTTAAGGGATTTTTGTGGACTAAAATTGACTGGTACGCTACGGATTCGTTATCATTGGGTTCTAATTATGGGTGTATGGCTAAGTTTCCGTTCTCGCCTCTGTACACGTCTTTCATTGAACCTCGAGTTATTTGTCCAGCCTCGAGTAAGTGTTTGAAAGCCACTTTGATTTCGTCTCTCTGTGTTTTTGTCGACACAAGTAGCAGGTGCGATCATGGCTTCAATGAACTGTCTCATAATCGGCAGAAGTGCACCGCATATTTGAGGCTAAAATGGATCACGTGACCGCATGTTGCACCATTTCACATCAAAATTTAAAAAAAAACTTTATGAAATTGAGTCTCCAAAACGTGGCGCATCTGTTTGACTGTACTGTCATTGGGTCTGCTCTGCCTCCTCCCCGAAAAGGTCTGCTGTTGTGTCAGTCATAGAGGGGGGAACGCGTGTGGGGGCTGGAGCTGTGAGAGACTTCCGCCTCTGCGAGCATGAATTGGGTGCATTGACCCGGTGGGATTTGTCAGAATTGTTGACAGACACGCCAATGTATGAAACGTTTCATTTTCCGCGAGTGTCTGCATGTCGTCTGTCCGTCTGTCTGTCTGTCTGTCTGTCTGTGTGTCTGTGTGTCTGCTTGTGTGCCTCTATCTCTCTCTCGTGTGTCGTTCCGACTGATTAATCGTTGTAGTTGGTTTTGACACGCTTCACCGATACTCGACAGATACTCTTTGATTGATTACAACTGCGCATCACTAGGCCACCGCACGCCATTACGTTAACACGCAGACAGATGTGGCACAGAGTTATATTCCAGGTTGTGGAACCCATAACGATTTACTGGTCGAAAATGCGTTTTTAGCCACCCCAGTCTCATTTGAAGCCCTCGCAGAAAGGGTTTCTTCGGACCTAGATTATGAAATTTGGTATAAAAAAAAACAAATTCCTGGGCTGCCTTTGGTCGTACGGTCACGATCACAACCAGCGTGTGACAGACAGACAGACAAATGACAGTCACGCCACTTACAACTAAGTCGTTGTCTAATACAGCCGAGTGCAACCATAGACCAATATATCACTTTGTCTCGGAAATGATACAGTTACTGTGGAATGCTAATAGGAACTCGTAACATTTTACCATATTTTCTAGCATCTGTCGCTGTAACTGGTGGATTTTTCACAGCTGTGGTGCGTAGAAGTTTGTGACCCCTTCTCACACACAGCTAAAGTCAGTCAAAAGCATGAAAGTGTTGAAGCATTTATTGCCAGTGTCAGTGTTAGTTTGATCTGTTAAATGAGAAAGGTCTGGACTTATGAGGTCTCTAGCAAAAAGCGTAATTTTGATGTTTGTTTGCCTTCATTTACAAGAAAGTGCATCGTTCAAACGTCTGTCTCACGACCAGCGGCAAGTTTACAGCCACTCGACATCACCTGACCGTACCACGTTACCTGCTCAGCACTTTCGGTCCTCGGGCCTTCTCTGTCGCTGGTCCGACAGCCTGGAACTCGCTACCGGACAGTCTCCGTGACCCGGCGGCATATTTACAATACCCAACCGGTTCGGCATAGCGTGTCTTATGGCTCACCCGTCATTGGTGGAAACACGTGTTATGAATATTAATAAGGCAGAGCAAGCGCTGCTAGGCGCAGTCAAACTGGAAGAATAATAAATAAGTAATTTTATTGGGACTACTGGCATGGTTAAATGAAATCAAACAAGTATCGATCATAGGGATCGAACCGATATGTGGCCCACCAATATGTTGTTTGTTGAGCGAAGAATAGCTTGAAACCAAGCAGTTAGTAGTTCGCGAAGTCACTGCAGACTTCCTCTGATAGCTTTAGTTAATCTAAATATTTATAAAATTTGTATGCCGTAGGTCTTGTAATCTTGTTACACCATGCAGGAATACCCTCATTCTTTATTGCTAAACGTTTACTGTTCACTTATCAACGGCTATTAGTAGGTCTACAACCATCAACAATATGAACATAACAACATGCCACCCAACTGGATAGTCCTGTCGAAAAGTGTTCGCTTGCTAAATATTGTAATTATAATATTCAAAAAGTTTTGTTCGTTCAAAGGGGAAGGAGACAGCCCCCCTTATAAAATTCCCGTATTCCAGAGGTTGACTCGACTACTCTCCATATAAAAAAGAAGTTTATTATACTTGTTTAACATTGAACTTTGGTATGACTTTTATTGTAGTACGTGTAGTGATTTAAATATAAACTTTATTACACTGCAGCAGTTGTGAATTTAAACGATTTTCCCGTCAAGATTTCGTGCAGTTCATGTCACGGTTGTCGCCATGTTTCTTCTGAATGTCAATGTAGGCAGACTGAAGAACATCAGATCAGGTCGCCTTTCGTTAAAATTCACACCTTCGGCCATCGCACACTTTTAGAATAGTAGGGATAAACCACAGGCCGTAGCAATACGGCAAAATACGCCTCTTGTACAGACATAGGCATCTGCTGCTTCACGTTACTGGAAGAAGCAAGAGTCCATTAGTAAATTAATTTTTGCACCTGAAATGACGGACCCCAGTAATCAAACATCTAGCCTATCTTAACTTTCTATTAGACATTGGCAAACGACGGCAACTTTGTGACACACAAGACGGGAGTTTGATAGTAAAACAATGTACTGACAACACTTTTGCAAATTCCTCAGGTACTTTTTATGTGCCAAACAGTAGCACACAAGCAATTAGCAAATGAATAAATGACATCAACAAGTTTTCAATCACGAAGTCAGTAAACACAGTGAATTATTGCCAGAAGAACATGTAAAAAATGAGAAATTGACACACTGTAGTAAAAGACATACTTAACGCCTTAACGGACTAGCTTAAATGACTATTCATTCACTGAAACACCTCGCTTTTGCAGTTAACTCTCACGAGTATAAAATGACTGAAACAGGTTCTGATTATGACCCAGATTTCAGTCACACAGGCGAAATAATTGTATAGTGACTGTCAAAAGCAGAACAATAACTGTTGCCTATCAATCCATAACAGTCTTTAAGACTATGCAAAGAAACTTAACACAGAAAAGTTAAAAACAAAATATTGTGAAAAAACTCAAGTGACTAGTATTATTATTATTAGAAGTTTTTCAATTCACCAGTTATTCATGACCTACAAAATATTGCACAAAAATCAGCCTGTAGGTTGAATGAAAATGACTATCAGCAGCAGAACTTATTCATATTATATCCACTGTGGGCGTCAATTTACTTTCGACATATTCAACATCAAATCGGGCCCATTTATTTGGTGTACGGGTCGTTCTACGTAAAGTTTCACTGCCCTTGATTGGCCAAGTTTATGATGATGGAGGACTCACTTGGACAAGAGCTTACAATGAAGCTGGCAAAAACGTTTCAAACATCGGTAGCAGTAGTTACCAGTTTATTAAACTGTTACCAGCAAGACTACCAGTGTATTTGTTCGGTGTAGTCGGATAAACAACCAATTTAACAAAGTCTGTGCTCTTTCCCCGTGTTACAATCCTCATCACTTAGCATGCTTAGTGGAACCAAGAGCTACATTGTTGTACACGCATTTCTGTAGGTCATGTACAGACTTTTTCTTTCTAGAAGGAACAGTCAGTGGTCCATAGTCATGCTGAGCCAAAGCCAAATGGCGCTTTACACTTTGTGTTGGTCGGCCGCCACTAATCTTACGTCGACCAGACAGGCAGGATTTCCGCCGTTTTGTTGCAGTGGGCTGCACCCCGATCATAACTCCGCCACGACGCCTGCCTGAAAATGCACTGAACTTCCGCTTACCAGTAACTGGTAGACCACTGTACCTTCCCATAGTATGGAGCGTTGTCAATAGACCGGTCTCGGTTGCAGCGTATGTTTTCAAGTTGCGGGCCATTTTCGCAACAGCTGGCTTGAAAGCAGACGGATTATCCTGTAAACCGTGTTTAACTCGACTGTAAAACTCTTCTAATGCACTATAGCACCACGCATCATCCGGCAAATCCTCGGCTTCTGGGGTCAAAGTGCATGCCGGTACAGCTGCACTGCGATAATCTTCAACATCACTGTCCGCTTGCTGGCTGCCAGGATCATCAGGGCTACTATTTAGTCCATGCTTGGCTAACTTCAGAGGCGACAGCCATCCTGCAGCCGGCTTCTTACCAGTGGCAACCTCGAACATGAGCAACCTACTTTCTTTGTTGGCCACTTTCAGACCCGAGGAGACTGCTATACTGCTGTCCACTTTGCACATAACTACCGACATGTGCTTGCACAAAACCCCTGATAATCCAGCAAAACAGCTACAAACACCTTTCACGATGTCGACAGAGTATGTCACGCCATGTTTTGTCAGACTTGGAACCGTGAAACGGCCGTCACCATCATCAACAATATCATCCTCGTTGACTGCAGAAACTTCTGGCATCATTTGTTTCAGCAAAACTTTCGAGTACCTGTCATTTGCAAAATCCAGAAGGCGTCGTTCCATATACTGCTCATACCGAGTAACGAGGAAATCCAAAAGCTGTGTGGCGTTGTATACCAGTACCCGGTCAAAGATGCAATCTTTCAGGACCTTAAACACAACTTCAACATAATTTGTTGTGTTGCTACCCCTGAGTGGAAGGCCCAAGCGAAAACATGATGCCCACTCACCTCTACTATCCCACAGACCAGCCAGATGACTGTGCAACTTCGAATTTCTTTGGCAATGCTGCGAGGCAAGCAGGGCATCGAATTTCTCCTCTATTTCTGAAGCACTGTGAGTGTACATGCACGACTTAAAAGCAAAATATATTTCTTGACGAATAGAGGCGTCCACTGCATGTTTACTGTCGCACAGCCAACTCCATACGGATTTCAAAACATGAAACTGACACAAAAGGAGAGATGATTCTGGAAAAACAGACGATAGGGGATTTCGTTCTTTCAAGTCATTGTCTGTCAGAATGACAGCGGGATGGCCACAACCGAAAAATTTCTGTTCAGGCATAATTGTTGTCAGCAAGGCTAGAGCTTCACCAAAAATATCTTGTCGCTCACAGTTTGCCACGATTGCACCCAATGGCAACCCACCTGCAACAGTTGGGGTTACAAACATGTATACCCGGTGTTTCTGTCTGTCCATGCCACCCGATGCATCAACGAGCAACACTTCGGATGACTGCGGTACTTTCTTATGCACACGTGTCATGAGTGGTGTGCAGACAGCCACAAAATAGTGCTCTGCGACTTGACCAAAACAGCAGCTTCCACCCTCCACACTGTTGTTGTACGTATCAACAAATTTCTGCAAGTCGGCAATCATCTGCTGTCCGGTCAACTCACCATACTCCTTGGAGAATTCTGCCCGATACAAATGGCAAACCACAGAGTTAGATGGTACTATACTGGCGTCTGCTGAGAGAGCGTAGTACTCATCGGGATGGGCAAGCATCAAATCAGTTTTGATGCAATGCAGTGCTGAGCTCGGCGAGTGACCACGGTGGAAGAGGTTGATCAACTTTTGTCGTGTGGAATCTGCCAGGTCACGATGTTTAAGAACAGCAGCTGTATGATATGCGTGGTTGTGCCTGCGCCGGAAAGAGATGATAGTTGGAAATGATCCGTCCAGCTGGCAGCATGATTTCGATCGTGACTTTGGTGAAAATCTGCACAAAAACACAACTACAATATGACTTCTGTGACAAATCACACTGTTGCCTGTGCGTTAGCCTTGTTAATGTGGCATGCAAAATACGAATGATGGTCCATCTTTTTTGAAGGTTTATGTCTTGTTTTGAGCTATATTCAAATCAAACACACGAAGTGGTAGCTGACTGGAAAGAGCGATTGAAACTGCAGATGATATAATGCAACAATCCATTGCCTCATACAGTGACATTAAACTAAATGCTGCACAGCTTGCAAACATACCAACGCCCCAGTCAGCACATTGCCGCTTCACACTTCACTGTAACCTTTCTCGTATCCCACTTAAGGCAGAAGCTGTTTAAAAATAGTTCCATACAGTAATAATTAGTTTTCAAGTCCAGGTAGTGCCAAGGATTCACTCACTTGATGATATATTAAGATTAAGTAGATGAGGAATTTAACAATGTTAATTCGTTCTCAGCTTCACAGCTCTCAAAACGTTTGCTTCTAGTTTATGACGTGAGCCTGAGCCCCTTATTTTTGGTGCTGTGGGGCCTTCAAAATACTCAAAGTACAGCACTTGTAAATTTATGTAAAAATGTATTCATGCGAACAGGACAACCATCTGAAACACAACATTTATATACAACACACAACTGTCATAAAACCTTCGAATGGTGATGTCTAGTTCTGCAGGGCAGTCCGTGTTCTTCGACTCACGTTTGTTCTGCAGTCTGTAGCGAGCGTCGGTTTTGTGTTGGCACCGAAACTGTTTGCGGAAAACGTTCACCTTGCCAGAGTCGGGAAATGTCTTCAAGACACGCCATACCGTACCAGATTTTGTGCTATATGATGTTAGCCACGACTACAAGCACACAAACAAATTAAGCCATCGGTAGGCAACGTTTCACCCCAACAGACATGCCATGGCACACTGCAGATAGTTTGCAGAGCATATTAGCTTCACCAAGGAGGTAATGTGATCATCAGTGTTTGGTGGAGAGGTGTAATGCAGGTACAGGTCATATAGGCCCAGTGAGGTAAATGAGACTTTTTGATCGAGACCAAGACCAAGACTTTTTCTTCGAGGACCAAGACTCGACTTTTTAGTCAAGACAAGAACAAGACTTTCTGTATATTAATATGCATAGTAACATATGATTTTAATTTTTTAAACACCATAACACTGTTCCATTCTGCATGCAGAGTTAACATTTCAGCCTTTAAAATAGTTGCATGCATAACTTTGGAATAAGAATATGATTTTCTATCTCATATTAAAAGAAAATTAATCTCAATCATAATGGTATTCTCATCTTTTCCGAGTCAATATTGTACTGTTGTAGGCAGTCTATTGTTGAACCAGAGACAGCCTGGCATCGATCGCTAGCACAAATTAGGCGGGCAAGTACAACTGCCGAGTAACTAAAAAGTAAGTAGTCCGCAGAGTTACTAGTTACTAAAAAATAACTAGTTACTGACTTACTGTAATGCGTTACTTGCCTACTTTTATAAGTATTGAGTTAATACTACCAAGCAATGAACAGCACTCACATGACTCACATGAGACAGAGAGTTTTAGCATTAGGAAGTTTATCCCATGAGCCTTTACCCTTAGACCACAAACCCACACTAGCCTGCATTAGTTACTACTCATCACTTCCAATCTTGCTGAGGGTAAGAGGCTGAGTTAGTCCGAGTACATGTACGCAAGCTAGCTGATGCCAATTAAAATACAGAAATCATTTGCAAATCGACAATAAGTTAAATGAGGATGTATGCTAACCAGAGCTTCTTCTGGATTAGTCACTTCCTTGATCCGGAAAATTCTTGCATTGTCATCATTTGCAATGGTTAAATACGAGTATCCACTTGGCAAGAGCAATGAATCTGACACTGACAACGGCTGGTCACTAATGTCGGACATCATTCATTCAAGCAAAAGACAGATGTACGCTAGATAAACAATAAAACACATCAACCAGTCAAAGTCAGTGGGGGATCCATACGGGGGGCGGTGGGGGCGATCGTCCCCCGTAGAGGGTCTCCCACAGTGTTTTGGTAACCATACAGTTTTCTCTAAAGTGTATTAATCTTGTTATTCCAGAGCCTCTTGAAAGACTTCCCCAATGCAAATGTATTATTATCCCGGACTGTTAAAGTGTCTATGTAATTCACACCAGCCATCCAACCAAGCATTACACAAAACCTCTAGTGGATTGTCAACTGTTAATTAGCATTGCATAATAGGCTGATTTATTTAAATCAATATGTTATAAATCAATCATGCAGAAAAACTGACAAGCAACGGCCAGTGATGTCGTCCTCGAGACTCGAGAGTCCTGGAGGACGGACTTTCAGAACTCTACGCTCGGCTCGGACGCACATAACTCCTTGGTTATGGTCAGGGTTAGTATAGTTTTAGGGTTAGGATTTGTGAGTCAGTTGCTCCTCCAAAACATATCATTCTTTAATTGCACAAAAAACAGATACAGACTTTTATGTTAGTTAAAACAATAACATTAAGTAAGCGTTCAAGACAACAGACAGACGAACGGATTTCTTATACCATTATACGCCCTGTATGCTACGCGTCGGCGGAAAAATGCGGATGAGACACATCGATGGGAAAGTGATGACTAGCAGTCGAAGACGTTCAGAAAGAACATTCGGGGACTTAACAATGCTCTCGCACTAACTTCCATGCACGTGCAACGGCCTAGATGGCGAGCCGCGCGGCGAGGCATCTAGTAGTGTATAGATTTTGTCTATACACACGGCTAGCCGTGTGTATAGAATCGTGCATTATTTTAACACTAACCCAACCCTAAACTGTAACCCTAACTTCCATCTAATACTTCCATCTAAATTACTTTCACCAAAGTACCAGCTACCGATCCGATACTTTACTGATAGGACGCCATTTTTCATTGACTGTCAGCCTATGACCTACATTTCACAGTTTCGCAGAGTCCGTGGCTATCGACTGTCAGATATAAATAACCATCCAATCACAAACTGGTTATATTACCAACCGGTTGGGTATTGTGAATGTGCTTGACGTCGTTATAGGCTGTACCTCGGTTGATGTGTGCAGTGTGCGACAGACAGCGCGTAAAAATGACACTGTCGTGTAAACTCCCGAGGCTAATTACGCCTTTACACGAGTCTGTTGTGAGAAGATAGCATTACGTCGCAACTGTGGCGTTAACGCCTTGTCTCTTGTGTATATGTGTCTTGTCTGTCGTTTTTTACGACCGGCTATTTCTGTAGTTTTTCTATTGTCTGATTTGCCATTGTCTACCCCTGCAATCTTGTCCGTCAGTGCCATGTGGTGTATTTTTAGCGCCCCCTACCGGAGGCATACATTCCCAAAATTTAATGCAGCAGCAGAGTTTATTTCCCATGAAAAATATTGCCCATTTCTGCTCCTCTCCCATTCCTTTCTTAACCCTTTAGTGGGCACATTAAAACCGCACATCAACGGACCATTATACAGCAATACGGTGATTGGTACATTGGCCGTTGATGGGCTGCTACATTTGGTGCAGCGAGGAGGGGCCTGGGCAAGCTGCGGCCCCGCCCAGTCCTTTCCTCGCTGTACCAAATGTAACATCCCATCCATCAACGGCTAGTGTACCAACTTCATATTATTCGGTGTGGCACTATAATTACGTGTGCCCACTAAAGGGTTAATTTATACTATTTCGCCTTTACCTCTAGCCGACTAAGGGATCTGGAGGAGACTAGTGAGCAACGCAGTGAGGCCCGAAGCACAGCCGCATCTGCCAACGATTTCAGTCAGAGCAGCTTAAATACAAATCTGCTTGCACATATAGCTCGTGGTATACGATAGCTAATACTAGGTTTAACTATTGCCTATAGAGCCATTTTCAAGCAAAACATGATTTTGTCCCTCTCTAAAATTGCTATGACGCATCATCAGCATCATCCTCATTGTAAGATAGGGCCTATTTGTAGTGCGTCCATTCGGACATAATGAACATACTCGTAAGTGCATTTCAAGAGTCCAGAGTTCAAAAACATCAACAGGTAAACATAAAACCATAGATACTGTCATATAAGTATGCCCCCCCCCCCCCGTCCTTCAGTACTATGACTGTTGGTTGGGTCATCTGACCCGTAAAACCGTCTCCGAAATGACCTATAATGTGTCGAGTGGGACGTTAAACTCTGCTATGCCTATACCAGCACCCCCTTAGACGGAAGACCCTGCGGCCTAAGAAATTATTAGCTAATCATAACCCTAACGCTAACTCGAACCTTCATAGTTTTTATCCAGAAGTTAATCAGCTCTTCCTCAACGCAACGTTTACCGACGTACACAGTTTCAACACAAGAAGCTCAGCTGTCACAGAGAGGCCGCGCGATGCTTCATGCTATTGAATATTTCGTTGAGTCGCTCAAGATCACTCATGGGCGTGTGTAAGTTTCTATTAGTATTCCATTGTAAGTATGTCTCTATCTCGTACCGTTTCTGAGATATTTAGCGTCAAAAATAGAGTGACCTTGAAATCTAGATTAGAGGTATGGTGCCATACGATAACTTGCATAAAAGTTTCTATTGCGTTTCATAGTAACTATGGCCATATCTTGTACCATTTATGAGAGAAAGCGAGATACTCGAAGGTTAGATGGATTTTTCATACCCCATCTGCTTCGACGCCCCCGTTAGAGGGTCCCCGTCGGAGCATTGCCACAAGGTTTGGTACGGAAAAACTACAATGAAAA
>Ga0209637_1000568_pt1 | contig 10811 bp, 5 predicted proteins | sample OlaalgELextract3_2_FD_187379 | JGI IMG/M metagenome (GOLD analysis project Ga0209637, IMG submission 187379) | Olavius algarvensis symbiont microbial communities from Tuscany, Italy - Type G ELBA extract 3 (SPAdes) (version 2) | ecosystem: Host-associated > Annelida > Digestive system >... | reverse complement strand
CTTGCATAAAAGAGTAATATTTTGTCCATGCGTCTCTGTATAGCGGCGGAGCAGGCATTGTGATCGTTCTATGTGTACGTTGCTTACGTGTGGCCGTCTGTCCCAAGATAACGAACGAACACGTTTGTGGATGTCGACCAGGCATGGGCAAGGGCAACAAAGGGTAACCCTCTAGAAGTAATTAAATTAAATTAAATTAACAGAAACACACTTGGTTCCGCGCATTTTGTCGGAGATATGTGAATCTCTTGTTCACGTTCCTTAACCCTCTATTGGGCAGGTACTTGCCACATCGAATAATATGAAGTTGGTACACTGGCTGTTGATGGGTGGGCTGTTACATTTGGTACAGTGAGGGGACTGGGCGGGGACGCAGCCCTCCCAGACCGCTCCTCGTTGTACCCAATGTAATAGCCCACTCATCAACGGCCAGTGTACCAATCACCGCATTGCTCTGCGGTTTTAATGTGTCCTTTAAAGGGTTAACATTACGAGGTAGGACATTTTACGCTAACGTCTGTGATACATATATGGTGAATAATGATGTATATAATTATACAGTGACGGGTAACTTGATCTTCGCAGCTCGCGACGCTGTCGATTCGCGGAGTTTCGTTTATTGTAGGCCTACATAGGCAACGCCCGAACACAAGCAAATTTTATTTTGCTTCTCATAATAGTCATAAAATAAAATTAAATTTGTGTAGCATTGCACATGCGTATCGAAATGCTCGTTTATTATTAACCATTTATAGCAGCAGCTATTAAAGTAAATCTTAAGGTGTTTCAAGTCATGTGATATTGGATGAAAATCATTAAGATGGCTATTTTAACATTAGTGTATTCCCTGTAGCGTAAAGTAAACTACGAAGCGCCTCTTATGCGCTACCGCTTCCCGTAAATCGGCGCTGATCTCCGAAAGCCAACCTGACAGCCAGGCATCAGCGAACACTGCGAGACCACGTGGACGTGATACGGGTTGGTGTATCACGCGATATGACTGTTTACTCCCCCGGCTACGCCGGGTACTCATTCAGCCTGGGCAGGCTCAGGCTGAGTAGGCCTGAGTGCCTGGTTCCGCGCCGAGGTGGTTTACCCGTCCCACCTGGGCACTAACCGGGCCTACGTTGATCAACCGGAACGTGTTACCGCTACGCCAAACCGGCAACCGTGATAATGCTTAACCACTTCATGTTTTGCCAGCACATTAGTTATTAGGTTTTATTACTGAAAATTGAATATATGTCTTATATCTGGGACAGTGTTGCTCCAGACCTGCTGGTTGCAGCCTGCGGACGACTTGGGCTTGTAAAAAGCCTATTATATCAGACAGCTGATTAAGGAGGCGGCACCGAGACTGACAAGAGGTTACATCAACTGTCGAATCGCTCGTCCCCGCAATGCGGTATAATTCAGCCGGCGCAGCTACAGGGTGAAACGAACTAATTTAGCAAGCAACGCGAGTCATCTTAATTTGTGCGCACTGCAGCGTGCGATCGATCAGCGGCATAGTAACATTCAGCTATCTGTTCGCCGCGCCGCAATTTCTGACTCATCCTGGATCTAAATGACGTTGAAAGCTTTTAACATGCTGGTCTGTAATGGAAACTGTGTACAAGCCCTGAACAAAATGTTTTAGTCTGGAGTTATAATATATGTGTTCGTGGCTAGCAAAACAGACGGGATCAGCAACATGCCAACCTCTATATTAAATCAATATGTGAAGATAATATTTGTTTTCTGTTTTTTAATGAAACAAGTTTACAAATTAATGTTTGGCATGGCTGTACCGCAAGAAGTACCCTAATTTGTGCAGTAGTACCAATGACATACGTAACAGTAGCGACAGAAAAAACACGAACATTAAATCTCGTCGTTGATACGTCTATAAGTAAATGTCCGTTTTGTATATGGTACACCCTGGCGGTGTTTCGTTGTTTGATGGTCGTAGTCCAGCGACCTAACGCCGCAGTGGCGTGGCGGTTCGACGCCATTTGACTCACTCACTTACTTACTTAGAGTCGGCTAACAACAGTAGAATTTGCTAAACGCAACGTTCGTATAAGACATCGTGGCAAAATTTGGCAGGTCGATCAAATACTGCAGCGTAATAGCTTTGGTAGTATTGCAGCCATGATAATTTAATTCGGCAAACAGTATATTATGAATTTGTGACGTTTAAGTGCGAGCATCATGCTACGAATAGACGGTACAGCTGTCGCTGCAAATGGTTGCAGTAATGTGTTGCAGCCTCGACCAGTCACCATGTAAACGTCACCGTCAGGCTACAGTGACTAATAATGACTGCGTGTTTCATCAAGTATGTACGTTGCGTCACTGACGTTCACGGAATTGCTTCTCTGATTTTGAAAGCAGAAACACGCAGCCACTGAATCGTCGTTTACATCAGCACTCTGATTTATAAACAAGATACTTTGCCCACAGCGCCCATGTATCGGAAGATCTCGCGCTCTCCTCGCCATGCCTATTAAATCTTCGTCGGTTGTGTGCGTCCCACATTAGTGACATTACGCATCGCTTTTCAGCTAGCGGTTTACCAACAGTAGCAGCAGAGGCGAATCAAGCGATATATTGAGATCGCTGAACCTGATCTGACGGCTGACGCTAAACTTCTAGCTCGTTGTAACTGCAAGGTCACGACAGGTCACGTCTACCTTTTTCTAGGTGGTCTGAAAAAAAACACGTTGAATTGTTTCCGACACATTACGAACGACGTTTCTCTGTACTATAGTAACTAACATTTAGGCTTAACCCTTTAGAGTCCAGAGGCAATTATATAGTGTCACATCAAATAATATGAAGTTGGTACACTGGCCGTTGGTGGGCGGTTACATTTGGTACAGCGAGGAGGGGACTGGTCGTGGCCCCAGCCCGCTCAGGCCCCTCCTTGCTGTATCAAATGTAACAGCCCATCAATCATCGGCCAGTGTACCAATCACCGTATAATGGTCCGTTGCTCTGCGGTTTTAATGTGGCCATAAAGCGTTAGCGCAATCCTTGTATGACGATCCAGGCCTATTTGAACAAAGCGCACGAGTGTAACAGAAAGAATCGTCATAGCAAATACCGCGCTATGCAATAACGTCGTGCAGAAAAAGCAACGACGACGGCTCTTCATCTTTATCGCGCGGACTATGTTGTCGCAAGATGTCCGTCTGTCCGTTCGTCCGTCACACGCCGGTATTGTGTCGAAACGGTAAACATTATCATCAAACGTTTTTCGCCTTCGGTAGCCACATCATTCTAGTTTTTTTTTCATACCGAACGTTATGGCAATATTCCGACAGAGACGTTGAATGCAGGGTATGAAAAAAAATCACAATTTTCGACTAATATCCTGCTTTATCTTGGAAATGATAAAGAAAAGGCAAGATCCAAGATGAATTTATTTGATATTATCACATAATAAGGCCATAGTTACAATGGAATGCGAATAGGAAACCGTACCCAAGCTTTCGAATGTACCATTTTCAATGATCTCGAGTGACATCTAACCCATATTTCAAGATCACGCCATAATTTGACACTGAATATCTCAGAAACGGTACAAGATACAAACATAGTTACAATGGAATACTAACAGGGATTTGCACACGCCCTACTCAAGGGTGTCATTTCGAATGACCTTGAGTGACCTTGGGTGACTTAGCGAAATATTCAATGTCACGAAGCATCGCACGGTCTCTCTGCAACAGCTGAGCTTCTTGTTGTCTTACTCTTAAACGGTCTTTCATGGAACCGCTGGTGGTGCCAGTGCCTATTCTACTCTGCTGACAGCAGCTTTTCTCTGTAGGCCTATTTCGCTTTGGCGCCAAACTATTATCGCGTGTTGTCGACGACCCCCAACACGTGCGCGCTGTTGTGTTTACCAGCGGTGTCGTTCGTTGAGTCTAACGAACTACAGTCAGGACATCTGCCACCAAACACCGCTGATATGTTGCTTCGGAAAAACAGAAAAAAAGCTTTGGAAATCGCTATCGTTAGATGTCGGCGAAGATGCGCTGTAAACAGGATACTTTGTCTCGTGATTATCAGTGGCCGCTGAAGTGCGAATGCTAATGGCGCGCATTCCAACAATTCCGTCGGATAAGCTATGTACACTGTGTCTCAAAAAACATGCTTCTTTAACTATAACTTGAACAACAATTATCTGATTACAATAATTTTTGGTGTACTTATTACTCTTGTATTATATCTGTGCCCCGCGCGGTGACGATATTGGTAGCGTCGTGGTACGCGCTGCATGGCTACAGTGACAGACGGGTTCAAGGCCCAATTAAACTGGCCGAATCATTTGTGTTAGATTATAGCGACGTATGCTTTGAGATTAAACTCTCGGGCAGGCACAGATGGTTCGACGCTGTCCTCTTTAAACTGTAACTAACCGTTGGCTAATACTGGGTTTAAAGGCGCTCAGTCAGTAGTTTCTGCTTGAAACACTGGTAACAGATGACGTACCACAGCACTGGTACGTGAAGGGGGCACGTGCCACCTTGTAAAAGAAAGATTACTCAGCCTATAGGTTATCGAAAGGTGGTTTCGTTTTCCAACTTCGCCAGTGCAACTGTCTTATCCAGGAAACTTTCGAACCCTGAAACTTAAGAATTTAGCCTCGAATTACTGATTTTTTCAAGAACAATAGCAAGGTTTATTGCAGACGATAAAGTTTTTTTATATATTGCTAAATTAAAATCATGAAGTCTCACAATAAGACGCAATTTTGATGAACGTTTCTGTCGGTCAAGGGTACAGTGTGTGAAGGCTGTTGAATGGATTTCCGTCAAGGGTTGTAAACAGCGAAGCGTCGACAGTTTGTTAAAGAACATGTTGTTATTGCTCTTTCCTAAATTGGAAGTTGAATAATAATTAAATAAAAGTAATACAGTTACAGTTTTACACTTAACATCCAAGCACTGTAATAATAATAATAACGGATTTGTATAGCGTCTTTAGGTCCGAAGATACAGAGGCGCTGTAATTTGTAGCATTGGGAAAATCAGCAATTTGAGGCTAAATTTATAATTTTCAGGGTTCGAATTGTCCGATCAATAATTTTGGTATACTTATTACTCAGGCTATGAATCACTAAAAGGTGGTTTTCTCAAATCACGTATTTAGTGCAATTATCTTTAATTGCACTAAATACGTGATTTGAGAAAAACCACCTTTTGGTGACCTATAGCCTGAGTAATAAGTAAACCAAAATTATTGATCGGACAATTCTTGTTTAAGTTATAGTCGAAAATGTAGACGATGCATGGTTTTTGAGACACGGTGTATAATCAAAAGAAACAGAGAGAGTGAAATATCATCATCTGAACAAAGGCAATAGACGCTGTTGTCACTGTTGTGTGTATTACTTTTCAGAAATGTCTGATATTATTTTTACTTTAAATGAATAATCTATCAGTAAGTTGTATTTCTGTTTAACGCTTTTCTTTGTAATGGATGTACAGACGTCTTTATGGAGACAGTGACTGCTGCTAACATACTGACCAATGGAACAGAAGATAAAGACTACACATCATCAGGTAGGCCTATGTTGTTCTCTACGTTGGCTTGTTGCTGGCCACATATACTACAATGGTTGCCGACGTCTGTCACTATACATAACATCTGTTGGTCGACCATTGTAACTATAGCTCTTTCTTGTACCATTTTCGAGTTATTTGACGTTAAATAATATCGTGACCTTGAAATCTGGGTTAGAGGTCACTCAAGGTCATTGCATTTGTCTTACCTGTCCGTCCGTTGTCTGTCCAGTGGTTATATCTCGAAAACTAAGCAAGACAGACCGGCAGTTACTATGGAATACTATTACAAAGTTGGCACCGCTGATTCTGTTGCCGCATAAAGATTCTCCCCCAGACGCTCGCTGTAAAGATATTCGGGTTTTAAGTACAAAATAAGTTCACATATTAATACTTTGGCGTCAGACTACAGCTGTTGTCGACAAAGCGCGATCGTCGCAGGTGTTGTCAACTGTTGTCAACTAAGTGCGATCGTCGGAATCTATTGTTAACAGTCATCGCCCATTGTGTGGACAGCACATGTGATGTGACGCCAAAGTCGAACAGGAAGCAGGCCAGCTTCTTTCTGCAGTGACGATATTCTTGTAATTTTACAGGAGCTCTGCGTCCCTGTAAAATGTCGTCCACAACTGTGGTCTACGTTGACTGGGTAGGCCTGTATTCAGTTGTCAAGCATGCAGACATCAACTTAGGGTTTTATCCAGGACTTCATATCAGAGGGTCAAGAACCGGGGGGGGGTCGCACACGGATATACTCGTGACTCACTCACTTACTAACTTACTTACTTACTTGAATGCTGCTGTGTATATTTAGTCCACCCCAAATTTGACCTTTGCATCTTTTTTTCAATAAAAGTCGACAAAACAGTTTGTTAGCGGTCCGTGTTAAGTGAGTACGTGTTAATGTTAACATGTTCGCTGTTTATTACTTATCACAGATTCTTCACAGTCATTAATACTGTGTATTGATTCATTGCAGCCTCTTGTATATTATAGGCTTAATAGTGCAGTCTTGGTTTACACCCCCTAATAACTCCCCTTTGCTGTATAATTATATGTTAGGGGCGTTGCACAAAAATCAGGGGGTTATGACCCTCCCTTGGGGCATCTGTTATGTGTAGTGACATCAGCCTATATCTGAACAGTTTCGAGCGAAAGTTAACAAGAACTTAGCTATCGCAAACAGATCGTGCATCAGCTGCGCAAACAGATCGTGCATCTGCTGCGCACACAATCCGTCGAGGGCATCTATAATAACCCCATGACCTTGAAATATAGGTTAAGGGTCACTCAAGGTCACTGGAAATGGAACCACTGGATAGATCGTACACGACTTATTTGACGATGAATATTATCGTGACCTTGAAATGCGGGTAGAGGTCACTCAAGGTCATTGAAAATGGTATCATTTGAAAGCTTGGGTACGGTACGACCCCACATCCAGATTTAAAGGTCAGGCCATTCTTCGACGCTGAATATCTCCGAAATGGATAAAGACACGGCCATAGTTACTATGGAAGGCGAATAGGCCATAGTAACTATGGCCGTATCTTTAGCCATTTCGGAGATATTCAGCGTCGAAGAATGGCCTGACCTTGAAATCTGGATTTGACGTCGTTCAAGGTCACTGAAAGTGGCGCGGTTTGATAGACCATTATATGACTTTCTATTGGTCCGCCATTGTAACTACACTGTGTTCAGAAGAAACAGCCACTCTTGTTTTCTTGCATAACTCTTAGAAAATGTAACAAATTTGAATGAAAATTTCAGCCAAAATAGCTAATGAAATGCTGATTCTACCAGCATAAAAATAATTTGTAATATTCTTAAATATTCTTTGCTAGCAACGATGTAAACCAGACGCCAGTAAAAGTGTCAGTGCAGCAATGAGATTTAACACTGACGATAAACATATAATTAATGTATGTGAGTGGAAAAAATACGTAGAAAAACGTTTGCTCGAGATGTTTTTGACAGAAGATGAAGTCTTAACGAGGTATAAAAACACTGATCAAAATGTCAGTGCGAGATCTTTAACTTCGTTAATCTTTGCACTGGGGTGGGCAATGTGTGGTCGACCACAACCCAAACACAAGTCAGTGATGCCACTGCTGTCACTTTCTCCGTTAAATATTTAAACCCATTAAAACTCTTATCTTCTGTCAGCAAACATCTTCAGAAAGTGGTTTGCTTCATACTTTTTTTTTATTTATTCACGAGCATTTAATAATAGTGTGATCTCCAACGGTAAATCTTATTGCTGTAATGACACTTTTTCTGACGTCCGCTTTACATGGCTGGTAGCAAAGAATATTTAAGAAGAATACAAATTATTGTATGCCTTTAGAATCAGCATTTCATTAACTATTTTGTCTTACATTTCCATTCAAATTGGCTACTTTTTAAGAGTTATGCAAGAAAACAAAAGTGGCTGTTTTTTTCTGAACAGGGTGTATAGCTATATCTTGCACCGTTTTCGAGTTATTTGACATTGAATAATACCATGACCTTGAAATCTGGCTTAGAGGTCATTCACGATCATTGAAACACTGGTGCCATTCGAAAGCCTATTCGCCTTGTTTAGTAACTATGGCCGTATCTGTAGCCGTTTGTGAGATATTCAGCGTCAAAGAATGGTGTGATTTTGAAAACAGGGTTAGGGTTCGTTCAAAGTCCATTGGAAATGGCACCATTTGATAGATCGCATACGAGTTCCTATTCGCTTTCCATACTAACTATGGCGGTATCTTGTATCGCTTGCGAGATATAGCGACCTATTGGTCGAAAATCGCAACATTTTTATACCCTTCGTGTATTTGGCGCCCCGCAGGGGGTGACTCCGTCGGAATTTCGCCAAGATGTTTGATACTCATAAAACTTGAATGATTGGGCTACCGTGTGGTGTGGTGAAGAAACTATGACTATATGTTAAGCCGTTTCCATAGAATACCGGAACGTGACGGACGGACAGATGGACAAACGGACGGACAGAGAGACAGACAGAATTGCTACATCAATATCATGGGTCAGTATGCTGAGGCGCGATAAAAATGAATCTGTTCGGACAGTGTCAGTAACGAACACCACCCGGCTTCGCTGTAGCGTTTTATGTGTCCACCAGGACAGACAGACAGGCGGCGGCATAATGTTCATCCGTACATTTGGTCTTTCACCAAACTTCTCAACAAACTTCTTGACAACGAATGAACCGATTTTGATGCCAATTGGCACAAGTGGTCTGTGGGTCAACGGCATGAAACGATCAACTGTGAAGATCAAGAGGTCAGAGGTCAAGATCACACGAGGCCGAAGATATAGTTGCAGGCCTGGCGGAGGCATATCATTCTCGACCCCCTTGGGTCGAGTTTGTGATTGTAACGTCGTTTACTTACTTACTGTAGTTGTTGCTGAAACGAGAATCGAGATGTTTTAGCAAAGTGCTGTAGCGATCGAGGCATTCAGCGACTGACAAAGAATTTTATACTTGATGCATGTTTTATGAGACACAATGTATAATTAAAAGAAACAGAGACTCGTAACAGTAAGGTGACGTTGAATTATCTGTGCCACGAGCAACGCGTCTGAACATAATAAGCGTAACTACAATATTTATGTTTGGTTGGGGCGGAAGTAGGTTAAACAGCGTATCGATGTAAATCACCAGTCGGCAACTTTTTCGGATTTTTGCTGCTGAAACCAATTACGGTCTCACTCATCTGTTTTCGCTATAGTACAACTATTGCGTCGTAGTTTTGACAGAGGAATGCTGAGATAGTCAACATGGACCCGACGAAGAAAACGTAGCGAGAAGGACGTTGTGAAAATCGGCAGCTGGCCTTAACCACGAACGTCCATGGAGAAGTCGTACGTGACGCTTCTCAGTGCCGTTAAATACGAGTACTAGCCTACCACGGTCGGCGTTTTCATGACCTTATCAGTACATGTGATGTGCCCGCATCTGCGTGCACGTAGTCTGTAACGTTGAACTAACAGGGAGAAGAACAGTTCCGATAAAGTTCGAAAGTCGGTGAACGTCGCTTTTACCCAACACTTCCGAACATCACTTGAACGACGCTATTGACAACAGGCACCGATTCAAAAATTTGAACAATTAAATCTAACTAAACTGAAACACGGTTCACTTGTGTTTTGTCATTTCACATCCGTTATTAAAACTTGTTGGGCATATTTCGTTACATGGGCCCTCACCGCGACAGCTCAGCAGATGTAGTTGACCATAAAATACAAGAGACGCAAAAATAATATCAACAATGAAAATAAGTAAAGCAAAATTATACAGTGAGTTGACGCAGCCCGCCCATGGCCCTCCTCGATCGCTGTACCAAATGTAACAGCCCACCCATCAACTGCTAGTGTACCAATCACCGTATTGCTGTATAATGGCCCGTTGCTCTGTTGTTTTAATATGCCCACTAGATTATCGCGCTCGCAAGGCCGCGGCGAAGCCGCGGCGACACACGGACCCGCGTCCGTGTGTCGCGGCGATTAATATTAGGATTAAAGGGTTAATTGAGGCATTTCTCTTTAGTTGTAGGCGTGCGTTGAAAGCAAATGGCGCCGATGTTGTTATGTAATAATTGTGTAACTGCGAAGTGGTTTGCTGCTCCAGATAAACAACCGCAAGGCACGAGTGTGTATAGAGCTGTAGCACACGTGTATCAATTGCATTGTATAAAGCTTTCTTCTTATCTAACCAGCAGTTAATCAGTCCACACGGTGGTCCAAGGACGCCGCATCGATGTATGACTGGAATGCTGACTGACTGCGTCTAAACACCGGGGAATCATCACATCTCTCTCAACTGCCTGCATCTCGATAGTTGATATCGGTCTATGGCGCCAATATGTCGGCTCTTAAGTAACACTTTTTTATTAATTGTAGGCCTACATGTTAGACAAATGAGGCAACTGGTTCTCGGTCGAACGAATAGGCCTATGCTATAAGCTTGGTGCAGTGGTGTAGTGGTAGAGTATCAGACTCGTAACCGAGAGGTTGCGGGTTCGACTCACAAGCGCGGTCCACTGCAAGCAGCCTTGAGCAAGTTGCTAACCTACTGTGTGCTCAGGCCAACTCAGCCTCCTACCGTCAGGGGGACGGGAAGTGAGTAGTAGCTACGGCTACGGTGTGAAGGCTTAGTGTGGCTGATTGGGGCGACGGTGTGTCTGCTACCTGCACCGTGGGTCCAATTGTCCGTTAGCGCGGGCAATGGATGGCCACATAATGCGCTGCGGCACCATT
>Ga0209637_1000567_pt1 | contig 10824 bp, 5 predicted proteins | sample OlaalgELextract3_2_FD_187379 | JGI IMG/M metagenome (GOLD analysis project Ga0209637, IMG submission 187379) | Olavius algarvensis symbiont microbial communities from Tuscany, Italy - Type G ELBA extract 3 (SPAdes) (version 2) | ecosystem: Host-associated > Annelida > Digestive system >... | reverse complement strand
ATTAGATTAGACAGGCCAAATTGAGAGCAAAAAGAACCGGTTCGTTAATGAATCAGTTCTTTTTGCTCTCAGTAGGCTCATGAAATTTATAAATATCAGAGAGTTATCAACGGGAACAAGTCTAATCTAGTTTATGGACGGGAGGCAAATTGGACTTGCATCGGAACAGAGTATCTACACCCAAGATTACCCCCTGCGCTGCCGGCCCGCGCGGACCTCACGTTACGTGTAGGTTGCGTTAGCCGCGTGGGGAAATGCTTCGGTTGGCACGGCGTCGAACGCGGCGTAACGCAACACGAGGGGGCCTCCTCAATTGAGGGACTGCCTTTTTAGACAGACTCTATGGATCCCCGGCGCCTTGCTTGAGATCGCCCCTGTGATCCCAAATTTAGGGGTGCAGCCATTGTAACCTCACGGACGAGCACAGCAGGCCGAACTATCCATGACCGACCAGCCCATAAGACACCACCCGACGGCCATCAGCCTTCACCGAAAATCCCGGCTGCTGTCCATCGCCTTCGATGACGGGGCAGCCTTCGAGCTGCCCTGCGAATATCTCCGGGTCTTCTCCAAGGCGACCGAGGTGCGCACCCTGGGCCGGCCGGTAACCGGCAAGGAAACGGTGACGATCGAGCAAATCGAGCCCCAGGGGCGGTATGGGGTCCGGATCCTCTTCGACGATGGCCATGACACCGGGATCTATTCCTGGGACACTCTTTATGCCTTGGGCGCGGACTATGAACGAAACTGGGCGGCCTATCTGCACGACCTGGCCGAGATCGGCTACCGGAGGCAGGAGCCGCGGCAGGAGGAGAAGCGGATCAAGCTCCTGTATTTCAACTGGTTGGCCCAAAAGCTACGCAAGGAAACCGAGGAACTCGTGGTTCCGCCGGGTGTCGCGGATGTGGCCGGCCTGCTCGTCTGGCTCGGCCGGCGCAAGCCGGGGGCGGCCCCGCTCTTCGACCGGGGGCGGGTCCGGGTCACCTTGAACAAGCAGTTCGCCGAGGATTTCTCCAAGCTCCATGATGGGGATGAGGTGGGGATCGTGCCCAACTCACCGACCGCCCCGGCGACGCCGGACCTGGTGTGAAGCCCGCGTAGGGACGGGGCCTGCCCCCGCCCGTCTTGTGGTCACCCTGTACCCGAGGGCCATGAGAAAAGGGGGGCCCCCTACGGGTTGAAGACCGCTATACCGGCGTCCCCCTAACCCTGTTCCTTGTTGCTGCGCAGCCGGCGTTGGAAGTGGCCGAGCAGGCGGGAGCGGATCTTCTTCTCTTTGTGCCGCGAGGCCGCCGCCAGGCGCCGTTTGGCCACGCCGATGAGGATCTCCTGGACCCCCTTGGCGGTGTCGTCGTCGGGTTGGCGCTGGATATAGGTGCCGTCGGACTGCATGTCCCAGGCGGAACGCTGATCGACCAACTGGGCATCCAGGATCAACCGCAGCTCCTGGCGCATCTCCGGGTCCTCCACCGGGGCGTGCACCTCTACCCGGCTCTCCAGGTTGCGCTGCATCATGTCCGCGGAGCCGATGTAATACACCTCGTCCCCGCCGTTGCGGAAATAAAGGATGCGGGCGTGTTCCAGGAAGCGCCCGACGATGCTCACCACCCGGGCGTTTTCGGACAGGCCGGGGAGCCCGGGGCGGAATCGGCAGGTATCGCGCACGATGAGATCGACCTTGACCCCCGCGCGGCCGGCCTCGTAGAGGGCGCGGGTGATGTCCACGTCCTCGAGGGCGTTCATCTTGATCTGAATCTGGCCTTCGTGTCCCGCCGCCTGGTGGTGGATCTCCCGCCGGATCCACTCCAGGATGGTGTGCTTCATCTGGTAGGGCGCGACCAGGGCCTTACGGTAGTGCGGCGGCGGCGAATAGCCCGTGATGTAGTTGAACAGTTCGGTGAAGTCCTGTCCCAGGTCCTCGTCGCAGCCCAGTATCCCCAGGTCCGTGTACAGCTTCGAGGTGCCCGAATGGTAATTCCCGGTGCCCACATGGTAGTAGCGGCGTAGCCGCGCGTAGTCCCGACGGACGACGAAGATGAGCTTGCAGTGGGTCTTGAGGCCCAGCACGCCATAGTTGACGTGGATGCCCTCGCCCTCCAGCCGGCGCGCCCAGCGGATGTTGGCGGCCTCGTCGAAGCGGGCCTTGAGCTCCACCAGCACCGCCACCTGTTTGCCGTTGCGCGAGGCCCGGATCAGGGAGTCGAGGATCTTGCCCTCGGCCGAGGTGCGGTAGAGGGTCATCTTGATGGCCAGGACCTTGGGGTCCTCCGCCGCGGCGTCGATGAAGTGCTCGACCGTGGTCGCGAAGGGTTGGTAGGGGTGCTGGAACAGCAGGGGCCCATGCTCGCGGATGATATGGAAGATGTTGCGGCGGTCCTGGGCGAGCAGCGGATGCTCGACCGGGCGGTGCGGCTCGTCGCGCAGGTGGGGCACATCCAACGCGGCCAGCTCGAAGAGATCACTGATGGCCAGCATGCCCTCGGTCTCGAACACATCCTCGTCCTCGTTCAGCCCCAGCTCCGCCGCCAGCATGCCGCGATGGACCGGGGCCATACCCTGTTCCACCTCCAGGCGCACGATGGGCGCGAAGTGGCGCTCGCGCAGCTCCGTCTCGATCATCTCCAGGAGATCGCTCGCCGCCTCTTCGGATGGCTCCACGATCGCGTTACGGGTAATCCGGAAGCGGGCGCAGGATTCGATCTCCATGCCCGGAAACAGCCGATCCAGATTGTCGACCATGAGGTCGTCCAGGGTGACGAAGGTATGGTCGCCGTCGACCGGTATCAGACGCTTGGAGATGTCTTTGGCCACCGGCACTTTCACCCGCGCCATATGGGTCTCGTCGGCGTCGGGAAAGCGCAGGGTCACCAGCAGATTGAGCGCCAGGTTGGAAATGAAGGGAAAGGGGTGCGCCGGGTCCATGGCCAGGGGCGTAATGATCGGGAAGATATCGGTGCTGAAGTGTTCGCGTAGCGCTTCCCTGGTTGTCTCCGGCAGATCCGCGACCCGGACGACCCGGATCCCGTGGGTTTCGAGCAGGGACATGATCTCATCGAAGATCCGCTTCTGCTCCATGTGCAGCTCCCGGCACACGGCGTGACACTCCCGGATCTGCTCGGCCGGGGTGCGCCCGTCCACCGAGGTCTTACTCACCCCGGCGGCGATCTGCTGCTTGAGCCCGCCGATGCGCTTCATGAAAAACTCGTCCAGGTTGTTGCTGACGATGGCCAGAAACTTGACCCGCTCCAGCAGCGGGGTGCGGGGATCGGCCGCTTCGTGCAGCACCCGGCGGTTGAATGCGAGCCAGGTCAGCTCCCGGTTGAGATAGAGCGCCGGGTCATCGAGGTCGGTCTCGGGGGGCTCGGGGGGCGCCCGATCGGGTAGGGTTGCTTCCGGCTCGGGGTCGTAGTCGGCAACGGGGATGGTTTGGAGTTCATTCATAGCGGGAGCTTCGGCGGGCCAAGTGGGTTGGGGGCCTAGTTTAGCAATCGCCGCGGGCCGATGTTTACGATCAGGGCCACCGAACAGGGCTCCCGAATGATAACTCGATAGAAAGCAATGGATTGCGGATCTTAACCGCAAAGAGGTGGAGTGCGCGATCAGTCGCTGGTTACCACCCGTAGGTTGGGCAAAGCCGCCAGGGACGGCGGCGTGCCCAACAGTTTCTCACGCAGACACGAAAACCTTTTCCTCTTCGTACCTCCGTGGGCACCGTCGCCATTGCGTTGGGCGCGGCGCGAGACAGAGACCACCGCCTTGATCGCCGGCTCAGCAGCACGCGCCTTTGCCCAACCTACTCCCCCACCGGCTTCCAGGCCAACCGCTTGTTTCAACAGGGATTATCATTCGGGAGCCCTGGGCCACCGAATGATAACTCGATACGGCAGGCAACGGGTTGCCCGTCTTTTGAACCACGGAGACGCAGAGGAAATAACGCGGTAAGGGCGAAAGATTCAGGGCGAAAAATTTTTCGCCCCTAGCACCCAATTTCGCTCGAAATTGCGGGCTACTTGCTCATGACCCCGAAGGGGTCGAACAGATCAGCCCAGGGCAACGCCCTGGGTTGCGTTGACATTTAAAATCCAGCCCTGAAAGGGCGTGACAGACGAGGCCATGAATGCAATATCGATCAAAACGGGGCGCTGGGGGCTGTTGACATTCATCCGCCAAGGTGTACTCAGGTGGATGATCCGTTACCCCGACGCGCGGAGCTATACGGAGCGGAAGGGATTAAAAAAGCACAAAACTTCAGAGGCTGTCTAGGAACTCACTTTAGAAATTCCCTGAAAATAGGCAGATTGGATAAAATTAACCCTCTGTTTTAAAAGGTATTTTTTTATAGAAACTGTCTAAAAAGGCAGTCTCTCAAGTGTTGAGTTCTGTCGATGTCGGACTATAGGTAAGGGGTAACGGAGAATCGGGCGCGGCTTGTTCACCCTATCCGTCACCTGAATAAGAGGGGTCTTTGCACCGGTAGCGGCGGCAGGGCTATCGGCCTTCGATTTTACGGTAAAGGCATCGGCTCACGTGAAGGTTCGAGCCGGGCCGATGCTTGCCGGCAGGCGCCCGAAGGCGTTCCCTCCCACCACAACAAGCGGATGCGTTTCAGGCCTCGCGTGGGTCATGGTCGACTCCCGCCTTTTACGCAATCCAAAGACGGCAACCCCTTCAATCGGGGTAATGGCGGAACCCTGACTTCCTGGCCGTCGGGTCCCGCTGCTCGATAGTCGCCGCGAGTCCGGACGCACACGGCGCCTGTGGCCAGACCGCAAGTATGGCCGGGTAGTCGATCCGGAGGCTTCGAGACGCAGCCACGGTCGGCGCCTCTCTCCTTGCGGCCTGTCCCGACTTGAGCCGCGTACCCCTTCTGCGCGCTCAATGCCTATGGTCACGCGGTAGATATAGCATGAAATGCGCTTGGTCAATAGACTTGCTCCCGTTGATAACTCTTTGATATTTATAAATTTCATGAGCCGATGAGAGAAAAAAGAACTGATTCATTAACGAACCGGTCCTTTTTGCTCTCAATCCGGCCTGTCGAATCTAATAATATCATTATATATCAGTTAGTTATCGACAGGAACAACTCTAATTACTTTTTGGATCATGAACACACTCGGATCCCGCGTAACCACCGCCAGAGAACGCGTCGGGTTTTCTCAGGCAAATCTTGCGAAGCGAGTTGGGGTAACGCCCGGCGTGATCAACAAGATCGAGCCCGGCGAGACCAAGGGGGCAAAGCCCGAAACCCTGGCCGCCCTGGGGCGCACCCTCGGCGTCTCCATGGAATGGTTGGCGACCGGCAAAGAGGTGCGGGTCGCGGATACGCAGGGCAGTTATACCTCGTCCCAGGAGACCCGCCGCCTACTGACCGCCTGGGCAATCCTGCCGGACAATCTGCAGGAACCCCTGCTGGCCCTGCTCGAAACCATGGCCAGACTGGACGGATCGCCGACCAAAGACTAGCGAGGCGTCGCCTCAGACCGACGAGTCGAGATGGGGCGCACCAGGGATCTGTCTGCCGACAGGCAGGCGGCAGAGGACAGGGTGCAGGGTGCAGGGTGCAGGGTGCAGGGTGCAGGGTGCAGGGTGCAGGGTGCAGGGTGCAGGGTGCAGGGTGCAGAGGACAGGATACAGGCCAGGGCTCCCGAATGATAAATCGATATAAAGCAATGGGTTGCGGATATTAACCGCAAAGAGGCGGAGTGTGCGATCAGCCGTTGTGTTGGGCACGGCGCAAGACAGAGAACACCGCCTCGATCGCCGGCTCAGCAGCACGCGCCTTTGCCCAACCTACCCTTGCCCAGGCCAACCGCTTGTTTCAACAGAGGTTATCATTCGGGAGCCCTGGGATACAGGCTGACAACTGCCCCCTGACAACTGATAACTGACAAGCGCTGCCCGCCAGGGAAGCGCGAAGCGCGAGGCGGGTAGTCCGCGGTAGGCGTAGGCGCGAGCGGCTGGCCGAAGTGGCGAAGGGGCCGTAGGTCCCGGAGCTGACGCAGGCCAGATGCAAGCGCATCCGATACGCCGTCAAGCCATTCGTCGTAGGGGTCTGGCGGAGGCGCGAAGTGCCGAAGCCGTGGCCCCGGAGCGGGGCGTCCGCGGCACGTACAAGTTGTCGCCCGAGCGCAGGGCGAAAGGGGGACTGGGATGTCCCGTTTCGCATCCCGAGCACGGCGACACTCTGATGCCCCCTTGGGAGTGCACAAACTTGACTCATTTGTAAAGATTTAGAGGCTGTCTAGGAACTCACTTTAGAAATTCCCTGAAAATAGGCAGATTGGATAAAATTAACCCTCTGTTTTAAAAGGTATTTTTTCATAGAAACTGTCTAAAAAGGCAGTCTCTTAGGTCCCTCAAGGATCCCTAGTACACATAAGCGAAAATTGGAAAGCCATTTCATGGCTGAGCGCTTTGGCTGGAGCGACCAAGCCAATTGCCGATCTTGGCGACTTGGAAGGCGGCGAGCCGGGAGCCCGGTACGCTGGGAGCGCCGGCATCCTGCCGGCTTGGGGCAGGCCACGGAGGATCAAGAAGGCAAGGAGAGTTCCTGAAGCCACGGCACTTTACCGAGAGCAGCCGCCTGGAAGGCGGCGCTCCCAGAGGGGACCTCCCTCCTTCCTCTGAATGGGTCGGAGTAACGGCGGAACCCTGACTTCCCAAGCCGCATGGGCCCCCGCTGTTCGGCAGTCGCCACCTGTTCGGACACACCGCGGTGCCCGTGGCCCAACCGGAGTATGACCAGGTAGCCGGTCCGGGGGCTTCGAGATACAACCACAGTCAGCACTCCTCTCCCTGTGGTTCCCGAACATTCGATTGTCTCGGTTCGGCTCATGTACCCCCTTCCGTGCGCTCCATGCCCATGGTCATGTGGGAAATGTAGCATGGACTGCGTTTGGTCAATTACTTTATTGACCCACGAGCACACACGGATCCCGTGTAACCACCGCCAGAGAACGCGCTGGGTTTTCTCAGGCGGAGCTTGCCAAGCGGGTCGGGGTAACCCCCGGCGCGATCAACAAAATCGAGTCCGGTGAGACCAAGGGGGCGAAACCCGAAACCTTGGCCGCCTTGGGGCGTAGCCTCGGCGTCTCCATGGAATGGCTGGCAACCGGCAAAGAAGCGCGGGTCGAAGACTCGAAGGGCGATTATGTCTCGTCGCAGGAGACCTGGCGCTTACTGACTGCTTGGGCGATCCTGCCGGACAACATACAGGGCTCCCTACTGGCGCTGATCGAGACCATGGCCGGACTGGACGGATCGACCAAAGACCAGCCGGCCCAACCATCCCCTTTCTCCTCCTGAACCTAGTACACCTGCGCGCAAATACCGATAACATCGATCCGATTCTGCCCTTGGGAATTATTTTGCCGCAAATGAACGCGAATCAACGCAAATGGGGCGATATTGACTCGCCATTATCCACCGTTCCTGATCGATTTGCGTTCATTGGCGTTGATTTGCGGCTGAATCTTCTCTGAGGATACTGCGCGTTCTATGTTGCCAGTAGTTAAGAGCATCTGTACTAGTTGTCAGGTCCCGGATGATTGTCTGCCTGGTTTTATACCCGTCATACATGGGTTTTCCGCCGCGATGCCCATCCCTCGCCCCGATCGTTCGTTGCGACTCGTCGCACATGCGCGACGGGTAGGATCGAATCACAGCGCCCGGATCTTTCCTGTCTGCTCTTGCAGCTTCGCCAGTACGGCCTCCTGTTCGGTGATTTTGTCACGCTCCTTGGCGACCACCGCCGGCGGTGCCTTGTCCACGAAGTTGGGATTCGCGAGCTTGTTTCGCGTCCGCTCCCGATCCACCTCCAGCTTGCCGATTTCTTTGTCGAGGCGCTTGAGTTCCGCCTCCTGGTCGATGAGTCCCGCCATGGGGATGAGGATTTTCATCTCGTCCACCAGGGCGATGGCGGACTCGGGGGCCTGGGCGTCGGGCGTCAGCACCTGGATGGATGAGATACGGGCAAGGGCGTCTAAATAGTTGCGGTTGGCCGCCAGCCGGGCCAGGTCCTGGTGATCGGTGTTCTGCAGCAGGACGGGGAGGGGCTTGCCGGGGGCGATGTTCATCTCCCCCTTGATCCGCCGCACGCCGAGGATGAATTGCATGACCCAGCCCATCTCGGTCTCCGCGGCCGGGTCTAAGAGGCCGGCGTCGGCGGTGGGGTAGGGGGCCAGCATGATGGTGTCCCCCGCGACCCCGGCCAGGGGCTTGACCTTCCGCCAGATCTCCTCGGTGATGAAGGGGATGAGGGGGTGAGCGAGTCGCAGCAGGGTCTCCAGGGTCCGCGCCAGGGTGCGGCGGGCGCCGCGCTTGGCCGCCGGCGGGGCGTTGGGGTCGTTGAGCGCCGGCTTGGAGAGTTCCAGGTACCAGTCGCAGAAGTCGTTCCAGGTGAATTCGTAGATGGCCTGGGCGGCCTGGTCGAAGCGGTAGCCCCGAATCGCCTCGTTCACCGCGGTGATGGCGCCCTGGAGGCGGGAGCGGATCCAGCGGTCGGCGGCGCTGAGTCGGATGTCGCCCCCGGCCTGTGCGCAGTCTTCGCCTCGGGTGTTCATGAGGACGTAGCGGGAGGCGTTCCACAGCTTGTTGCAGAAGTTGCGGTAGCCTTCGATCCGGCTCAGGTCGAACTTGATGTCCCGGCCGGTGGAGGCGAGGGCCGCGAAGGTAAAGCGCAGGGCGTCAGCGCCGAATCCGGGGATGCCCTGGGGGTAATCCTTGCGGGTCATGGTTGCGATCTGTTCGGCCAGGTGGGGCTGCATCATGCCCTGGGTGCGCTTGGCCACCAGGGGCTCCAACTCGATGCCGTCGATCAGGTCGATGGGGTCGAGCACGTTGCCCTTGGATTTGGACATTTTGTCGCCGTGGGTGTCCCGCACGAGTCCGTGGATGTAGACCTCGCGGAAGGGTACGTCGTCCATGAATTCGAGCCCCAGCATAATCATGCGGGCAACCCAGAAGAAGATGATGTCGAACCCGGTGACCAGGACGGAGGTGGGGTAGAAGGTCTCCAGGCGCCGGGTCGGTTCGGGCCAGCCCAGGGTGGAGAAGGGCCAGAGGGCGGAGCTGAACCAGGTGTCGAGCACGTCCGGGTCCTGTTTTAAGGGGAAGTCGGCCGCCAGGTCGTGACGTTCGCGTACCTCCTGCTCTGAACGCCCGACATAGATATTGCCTTCCGGGTCGTACCAGGCGGGGATGCGGTGGCCCCACCAGATCTGGCGGCTGATGCACCAGTCCTGGATGTTGCGCATCCACTCGAAGTAGGTGTTCTTCCAGTTGTCCGGGACGAAGCGGATGCGTCCGTCTTCCACCGCGGCGATGGCCGGGTCCGCCAGGGGTTTGATCTTGACGTACCATTGGTCGGTGAGGTAGGGCTCGATGACGGCCCCGGAGCGGTCGCCCCTGGGTTGTTGCAGCCGGTGTTCCTTGGTCCGGGCCAACAGGCCGAGGTCGGTCAGGTCGGCGAGGATGCGGCGGCGGGCCTCGTAGCGGTCGAGTCCGATATAGGCGCCGGGTATCAGCGCGCCTTCTTCCGGCAGGTTCTCGCGGATGGCGGCCTCGGGGGTGAAGAGGTTGATGAGCCCACCGTGGGGCTGCTCGGCGATGGCGGTCTCGTCCCGATGGCGCAGCCAGACCTCGTGGTCGTTGAAGTCGTGGGCGGGGGTGATCTTGACGCAGCCGGTGCCGAGTTCCGGGTCGGCGTGGGGGTCGGCGATGATGGGGATGCGCCGGCCGGTCAGGGGCAGGTGGACGAACTCGCCGACCAGGTGGTGGTAGCGTTCGTCGTCCGGGTTCACGGCCACCGCGCAGTCCCCCAGTAGGGTCTCCGGGCGGGTGGTGGAGACGACCAGGTGGCCCTGGCCGTTGGTCAGGGGGTAGCGCAGGTCCCAGAGATGACCGCTCTCTTCCGTGGACAGGACTTCGAGGTCGGAGACGGCGGTGTGGAGCACCGGGTCCCAGTTGACCAGGCGTTTGCCGCGATAGATGAGCCCTTTCTCGAACAGGCGCACGAAGACCTCGCGCACCGCCCCGGAGAGGCCCTCGTCCATGGTGAAGCGTTCGTGCGCCCAGTCCAGGGACGCGCCCATGCGCCGGAGCTGGCGGGTGATGGCGCCGCCGGATTCGGCCTTCCAATCCCAGACCCGCTCGGTAAATGCCTCACGGCCCAGGTCGTGGCGGGTCTTCCCCTCGGCGTCAAGCAGGCGCTCGACCACCATCTGGGTCGCTATACCCGCGTGGTCGGTACCCGCCTGCCACAGGGTCGGTTCGCCCCGCATGCGGTGGTAGCGGGTCAAGGCGTCCATGATGGTGTCCTGAAAGGCATGGCCCATGTGCAGGCTGCCGGTCACGTTGGGCGGCGGGATCATGATGCAATAGCCGTCGTCTCCCGCCCCATCCCTGGGCGCGAAGTAGCCTTGGTCCTCCCAGGTCTGGTACCAGGTCTGCTCCAGGGTCCGGGGATCGTAGTTCTTATCCGACATGGGTGTGTCTCGGTGTCATTCGGGGCGTCGTGGCAAACCTGGGATTATAGGGCAACGAGCCTGGGAAAAATGACTGGTCTGGGCTCCCGACTCAGGGCGAGCGCACATAAAAAATCCATAGTACAAAGAGTTAGGAGATAGTTGCGGGAAACAGAATGAGGAGAAGTTTCCCATGATGACAGACCTTCGCGCGCTGCCCGCCAGGGAAGCGAAGGTATTTTTTCATAGAAACTGTCTAAAAAGGCAGTCTCTTACGTGGTTGCGGCAGTTCGGCTCGTTTGCCAATGGTGTACCTTCGCATGATTGTATTGCCCGGGTGATTTCACGGCTTTCGGTG
>Ga0209637_1000566_pt1 | contig 10846 bp, 9 predicted proteins | sample OlaalgELextract3_2_FD_187379 | JGI IMG/M metagenome (GOLD analysis project Ga0209637, IMG submission 187379) | Olavius algarvensis symbiont microbial communities from Tuscany, Italy - Type G ELBA extract 3 (SPAdes) (version 2) | ecosystem: Host-associated > Annelida > Digestive system >... | reverse complement strand
ACCGTTCCCGAGCCGTTCAGGACTACCTGAAGACCTCATGCATCCAGCTCGTATTCCTCCCTTCCTATGCGCCGAATCTGAATTTGATCGAACGCTTCTGGAAATTCTTCAAGAAGAAAACCTTGTACAACCAATACTTCGAAACGTTTGCCGAATTCAAAGCCGCTTGTGAGGAATTCTTCCGAAATCCGAGCAAATATCAGCGCGAATTGCGTTCTTTGCTGACGAACAATTTCGAACTCATCGGCTGAATGAAAAACCGAAATATTGGTATTAGAAGAGTATAAAGAAGGAATAGGCCCTATGGGTGTACCATCCTTAAACCTGCCGGGAATTTCAATCATGGCTTTATTAATCATGACTGCAACAGGATTCAAATCTGAGGCATATGCATTCAACCCAAGTCTCTGCGCTTCCAGTGGAATCGCGCCGCCCCCAGCAAATGGGTCATGAAAGCCGGGCAACTCAGAGCTATCGAACCCATCAACACCCTTATTAAGCCGACACGTTTCATCCCATGATTCAGATATTATTTTTTTCGCAGAATCTAATAATTTCTCGTCATCGGACCGTTTCCAGTCAGATAATCCCCTCATGATTTCAAAGAGCTTTTCCCTTTCCAGATCAGCCTGATCTTTAGTTTTTCCAGAAAAATACCCCCGTTCTCCGCCAGGATCATTAACCATTTGAGCAAATATAATCGCCCGGGCCGCCGCAAAAGGTCTTCTTGCCCACCAGTGGTGTATGCCCCTTGGGTGAGGCCCGATACCTGGAAGCTTTTCATACCCACTAGCCCCATTGATATCATCGAGCGGCAATGCTACTTCGATCAACTTTTTAGGTGTTTTAATTCTTGCCATATATTCCAACTTATATTGTTTGCTCGGGCAGGACTGACTTAGAAAGCAAATCACCCAAATCATAATTGATACTTGCAACACCGAAATCTGGCTCTACTGCGAAAGGCTCTTTTACATAGAAAGGCCCTTCGAAAGAGTCTTCATCAACAATTACTATGGCCAGTATGAATTTGTCTGCCTGATTGAGGCCGTAAATAATTTCATTTCGGCTAACTGTGATGGTGCTTTGCCCTTTGGAGCGCCCCTTAACTTCTATATGCCTATCGGACTTAATCGAGCCATCCAAATTGGCTGGCGGTCGTGATGTCACATCCCACCCGCACTTTTCTGCGCCAACATCTTTGACTTCATACCCAAAGCTTCTCTCAACCCTCATTACCGCATCCATGGCGACTCGTTCTATTCTTGCTCTTGAATCGGCATCTACGTTGAATTCGGTTTCTCCTTTTCGTTGCGCAAGCAATCCTTGAGGAATAATCAACGCACCGCCAATCACAACAGGAGTACTAGACACTACGTTTTTCATGGTGAGCAATTCGGATTTTCTCTGCTCCAATCGCGCCGTAAGCTCATCAACCCGACGACGCGCCATTTCCGGTTGCATTCTTGGCTGCTTGCCTGCACTTACATCGTCTTTGAGCTTGATATAGCGGTCTTGCCAGTAGTTGATTTCTTTAACTAACCGCTCATTAACGGCATCAAGAACTTTATCGGCCTGTCTTTCTCGTCGGCCTTTCACCTCATCGTAATGCTCGGGCACTAATTGCTTCGAAGCATGTGTCAGCGCCAATCCTTCGAGGTTATTACTCAACCAAGCGCTCTCAGGAATATCCTTTATTAAATTCAGGTCGCAATCATCGATGGGCTGCAAATCAAGATGGGGAGCCCATCCAGCATTTATGGCCAAGCCTGATTCAGGAATCTCAACAAACTGTAAACGCCGCGATACTACATTGGCGTCACCACCGGCTTCACGCACTGTATGATCTACCATGAAAAGTACTTTCGGCTCAGTAGAATCGTCGTTAGGGTCAACCAGGATTGCGCCCTGTTTGAGCTTTGCTCTATGCGCCTGTAACACTAAGTCAGTCGCGGAATGCATTAGTGGATGGCTGGGATGGATCAAATCCGCCATTGGTTTGCCTTGCTGCCGAACATGCTGTTTCTCAAAACAGATACGCTCGTACTTTTTCAGTACGGGTGTTCGCGTTTCACCTATCACCCTGTCTCTTTCTCGGATGGCAGCAGGAACGTGCCTGACTTCATACCTACCCGACTCACGAGGACGCATCTCACCACCAATCACATTGAATGCCTCAGTGAAAAAGGCTCTTATAAAATAGGGTTGAAGCTTTCTTGCCTCGGCTTTTTCCATTTCTTCTTTCACAGCATACAAATCTTCCAACTGCATATGCTGCTCAACAAGCGCATTGCGCTTGAGAATTTCTGTTAGATGTTCCGCATCCAAAGCACCTTCAATAACCTGATTCATTCTTGCTTTAACATCAGGCTGTTCTCCATAGCGGATGGCTTCTATCAGCAAGTCTTTCAACGAGACATTATCAAAAGCCTCCCCTAGAACATCGAAAACCTTACCGCCGAGAGCTTCACGTTCTGTTTCGATTTTATCGAAGAGCTTTTGGAATACTTCGCCTTCACGCGTTTCATTGGCGACAATATTCCACAGGTGACAAACTTCTGTTTGACCAATACGATGAATACGGCCAAATCGCTGTTCCAAGCGGTTGGGGTTCCAGGGAAGATCATAATTAACCATCAAGTTTGCATTTTGAAGGTTAACCCCTTCGCCTGCGGCATCCGTTGCGATTAGTACTAGGACCTCTGGATCGTTACGGAACTCTTCTTGTATTTTTCTACGTTCATCACGGTTCGTGCCACCATATATGGTACGAACTGCTTGCGGATTACCCAGCATGTCGCCAATACGCGTAACTAGATACGTTAAGGTATCTTTGTGCTCAGTGAAAATAATAAGCTTTCGACGATTACCACCCTCGGTATACATCTCGGGGCTGTCTTGTAGGAGATAGGATAATTGCTCCCACTTTTTATCATTACCTGATTGAACTACCTGAAGCGCTTGGTACTCCAGGTCTTTGAGGATAACGATCTCTGCCTCTAGTTCGGGAATCGTCTCAGAAGCTGTGGCTTGATCCATAACCTCTTCAGCGTAAAGCTCGTATTCCTCTGCGCTCAGTTCTTCATCTAACTCATCAATGTTTTCTGGTAGGTCGAGCTGTTTCTTTACTGTGTATTCACCAAGGGTTTCGGCCACACCATTACGGTTTACAGATTCTCCACGCGCCATTAACTTGGTTTCTTCAAGCCTCGACTCTAGGCGTTTGCGCCTTCTTTTAAGAGATTGATAGATTGCTTCAGGGCTAGATGCTAATCGGCGCTGGAGCTGGGTTAAGGCAAAGCCAATGGTGTTCTTTTTCTTCCCGCTGAGTTTATCGGCTCGATTCATTTCCTCACGAACATAAGTTGTTACTTGCTCGTAGAGCGAAACTTCCATAGGCGAAAGCTCGTAATTGGCGGTATACGCTCTTCTTTCGGGGAATAGTGGTGTGCCGTCGAACTTGAGCAGCTCTTCCTTAACCATCCGGCGCATCATGTCAGAGATATCGACTTGGTGGGCACCTTCTCTGAATTTGCCATAGAAACGGTCACCATCCAGAAGGGACAACCAGATTTGGAAGTCTTCTTCCTTACCATTATGGGGTGTTGCCGTCATCAGCAAGAAATGCCGGGTTATAGAACCCAGTAATTCGCCTAGCTGGAATCGCTTAGTCTTGTTAACTTTGTTGCCAAAGTAATTGGCTGAGAGTTTATGGGCCTCATCAACGATGATCAGATCCCATTCTGTATTTCGGAGCTTTTCTTGAAACTCTTCGTTCCTGGAGAGTTGATCCAGGCGACAGATCAGTTGATCTGCCTCGTCAAAATAGTTGCCCGAAGCACACTGCTCCTGCTTCTCACGACTGAAAATGTCGAATACCACGCCAAACTTTTCAAGTAATTCATCCTGCCACTGCTCAGTCAATGAACCAGGCGACACAATCAGGATGCGCTTAGCATCTGCCCTCATGAGAAGCTCTCGAATAAGAAGGCCCGCCATGATGGTTTTACCCGCGCCAGGATCATCCGCTAACACATAACGTAGCGGCTGCTTGGGCAGCATATATTCATAGACGGCGGATATCTGGTGGGGTAATGGCTCTACATTTGAGGTATGCACTGCCATCATGGGGTCGAACAACGCAGCCTGTGAGATACGAAATGCTTCCAAGCCTAGCTTGAAATCCTCTCCCGGCGCATCAAATGCCCACGGCCTGCCTGCGTCAGCAAGCTCCAAACGCAATTCATCCGAACGGAAAAGCATCTGCTCACCAAGCGAACCTTGGCTGTCCTTATAATAAACGGTGACAGCTCCATCCCCTACCGGTTCGGTAGTAACGACCCGAACCACCTCATCAGGCTTTATTCCCCTGACTTGGGCATCTTTTTTTATATCTTCAAGCTTTAACATAAGCAGTCCTTGCTAGTGCTGTCCTTGTGGATTGCGTTAGCCATATTCACTCTTTCCTTGCTGTACTTTGCTCAGCAATCCACTTTTCTATTTCCTCGCGCTTGAAGCGCCAGCTCCCTCCTACTTTGAAACCAGGCAACTTGCCTTCAGCAGCTAAACGATAAGCTGTCTTTTCAGCTAACTTTAAATATTGTCAGAGTGTCGCCGTGCTCGGGATGCGAAACGGGACATCCCAGTCCCCCTTTCGCCCTGCGCTCGGGCGACAACTTGTACGTGCCGCGGACGCCCCGCTCCGGGGCCACGGCTTCGGCACTTCGCGCCTCCGCCAGACCCCTACGACGAATGGCTTGACGGCGTATCGGATGCGCTTGCATCTGGCCTGCGTCAGCTCCGGGACCTACGGCCCCTTCGCCACTTCGGCCAGCCGCTCGCGCCTACGCCTACCGCGGACTACCCGCCTCGCGCTTCGCGCTTCCCTGGCGGGCAGCGAGCGACCTCTTTCAAGGTCAATATCTCATCAGTCATAGCTTTACCCACTGGAATCAAGATTGAGAGAATAAGGGAATATTGAGGAACTCGCAAGAAGGCGGTTTTATTGTTTGTTTTATAAACAACTTCCCTGATTTTCAAGGCAGTGCTTACTTATTGTAGGTGCGAGAATTCAGAAGTACTTCTTCAGCCGCTCAAACCCAATACGAACAGCTATCCCTAGCAGAAATGCAAAAGGCAGTATGACGATCACCGGATTGATACTGAACGGCAGGCTGATATAGACCACACAAGCAGCTACAAATGAAGGTACGACGGATCGTCTAGCCAAATTGAAGACATTACTGCTCTCGCGCCCGCCGCCCCACCGCCTGAGGTCGCGTTCCACCAGCCCGTCAACACCGCCCACAAGCGCCGCAACGAGGAAGATCGGCAGCGAAAACAGGATGAGCGCCAACCGGATAACGAAGGTTTGTGTGACGTACGTAGACGCTTCAAGGTAGTCGTCAAAACGCTGGTATAAGTCATACCCCCATCCCTGCACCGATGAATAAAAGCTGCCATCAGGAACATTAGGTGCGTTATGCAGAAGCGTATTAAGCCAGGATTGACGGGCTATCCAGCTGGTCGCCTCATCCGTCATGGCAATAACATCATGCCTGATCGCTAACGATTGATCATAGAGTTGCTGGTTGAGATATGACTGGTCAGCAGCCAGAACGGCTTTTGCGTGGTCTGCCCCTTGCTCTGGCCAGAACCAGATCATGCCCAACCATTCAATAATGATGGACAACATCAAGCTAATCACCAGCCAAACCATCAGTTGAACCAGCGCGGAGAACAGCTGGCCGATAAGGCCGGGTTCTTTCCTTCTGGGGGGCTGATACTGCTGTGACTTGGCCATGGGCTAATCACCCTGGCCTATCGGCCACTCATACTGTTGGAGTAGCTGGGCCAATCCACGACTGACGTATAACTGCGCCGCATATGTTGGAGCATGTCGCCCAAATCATCGGGCAGCTCCTGATCATCCATTTTGGACGGCATGGGAATACGGATTTTCCACAGTTCACTGCCTCTAAGCAGGACGAATGCCTGCCCTTTGGGAAGCGCCACAATATCAGCAGGTGAAATCATGGGCACGCGGCTGATGCTAACCCGGTCCTGATTATTGGAGGTAAAGCCAATGCCCGCAGTGGTATCGACATTGTCGGTGACACCGGAAACCGCCATGATTTCGCTGACACTCACCTCCGGAAGCTGCCTGGTGAACATTTCACAGGTCGCCACCTCTTTCACACCCATGATCAGCATAGTGCCAATATTGCCAGCCAACTGACCGGCTTTGGCTTCGCTGCCCAGCTCGGCAATCGGGTCGCTCCAGGTTTGCGTATACAGATTAAGCTGGTAGCCAGCCCCGCCACTTTTATTGATCAGCGTTTTGAACTGCGGCCCGATCAAGTCAGAGAATTCGTCCCCGTGGATCACAATATTCGGTGGCTTCCTGGCCTGCTCGTTCGTATTACTTGGCGCTATGCCATGCTTATAGATATGGCCTGCCAGACTGGTCAGATCACTGAACATGGAAGCGCCCACCGCACTGGCTACTTCCGGATCGGTGAGTGCATCCAGCCCCACATAAACCACAGCGTTAGACCTTATCGCTTGCGCCCACTCCAACACCGGACGTTGATCGTCGGTATTCGTCTTATCGGGTGCCAGGATAGAAGCGATGTTGCCCGTGGTGAGCTTTTCCAGGAAGGGCTTGATGGACACCGTGATTTTCAAAAAATACTCACGGTCATAACGAAAAGCAGACATCAGCCCTTCTAACACCTGATCGAAAGTCGCATGGGTATTGAGATAGCGCACCATTGCCAGTGCTTCAGGGTCTTTGCCCTGATCGATCCTTGGCAACGACTTTATGTTGATGCTGTCTTGCAGTTCTCCCAGCTCATCCTGCCAATCCTCCGGACCATGTTCAGCCAGCCAATGGCGACCATACAGAATCAACAGAGCATCGATATCGGTGATATAACGACGAATTTTGAGGTAATCCGGTGTTTCACCCATCGCCACTAGCGCCACGGAGATAACATTGATGAATTGCCAGGCAAATTCTTTAAACGCACTGGCCTCACCTTCGCCCGGTAGCTGGCTGGCGATTCGCGTCGCGACTTCTGTAATCCGCGAAAAAGAACCAATGGCATTGTACCGGGCACTCAGCTCGGGATAGCCCAGATGAAAGATAATAAGCTGACGCCCTGCTTTCTGGGATTCAACATAGATACGCTTTAGATAATCGGCGTCTCCTTTCGGGTCTAACACGATGACACAGTTGTTGCCGCGTCGAATATCCTGGGTGGTCAGCACTTCGGCCAACCGGGTTTTGCCATGGCGAGTTCGGGCGATCACCACCATATGCCCGACCCGGTCACTGAGCGGCATGGTGGCATTGGTTTCCCCTCTGATCCCGACGCCGTGTATGACGGCATCGCCCCCGATGGCAGGCGGGGGACGGACGGGATTCAGAGGGGAATCTCGTGCAGTCCATCGCATGATCGTTCGCAATAGGGGCGTATGCTCCCATTCGATCTCTTTGCGACGAACCCATTGTTTGATGGCGCTGGCCTGCAGATAACGTTCAGCCCGTTTGTCACGGGCAGCGTAGAGTCGTTCGGTGTGTGTCTGGTTCCAGCGAAAGCCTCGCCCTAAGAACAATACCGACTGACTTACCGGCACTTGAGAAGAAGACATGACATAGCGCGGGCTGCGCTTGAGATGGCGCTGATATTGAATCACTCGCCAGGCCTGGCGACCGCGCCACACACCGATTCCACCCAGACACCCGGTGCTGAACAAGGCAACCGATGGCGTCATCATCAAGATATGCGGCGCAGCTAATACAATCCCGGCACAACTCAGCGCCACTATCGCCGAAGACAGTTCCACGGGAGGACGTAATAACACCTCGACTTCATACCGGTCGGTCACTGCTCCCAGCCCTCCTTTGATAGCAAGATCGGGTAGTGACTCAGACCCAGCTTAGTGGCGAAACCTTCGGCTGAAGCGGGCACCAGACGAAGCCCTTTCGCGATAGCAAAAACCGCCTCAATCTCCTGGCGATCCTTTGCCTCAACCAATAAGCCAACAGCCCCGATACGGATAAGCTGCTCACGCTTTTCAGCCAACCAGTCTCGCGATTTCTGATCAGACCCCACCAAAAACAAGGGCCGCTGCAAATAACGTAATGCTTTTGGGGTGACTGTGACCTTGCCCGGCTACATTGAAGGTGTGGTGATCGGCAGGTTAAACGGCAACTGCCGATTCGCGTCCTGAGCAACGGTCTTTTCTTGTGGCGCTCGTTTCGGCAGATAGGGCTCAAGCGGTAAGGTATCGCCTGAGTCATAAATCACGGTCAATGGTTCTCTGGCGTGAGCGCCTGAACAAAGTAATAGACACAACAACGAGCACAGCAGCCCGAATAGCCTTTGCATTAGAACCACTCCCGCCAGTTCTGTCTTACGCGCTCTCGGTAACGCTGAGCGCTGTCGAGCGATTCCGCGTCCTGGCCGGGGTCGTGGTAGCGCCCAACCGCCTCCCACCAGTCATGTGTCTGCTCAAACTGCTCGTGCAGAATCGTGGCTCCGGCACTGAGGTTTTTAACCGGCACCAGCGATTCGTCAATCGTGGCAAACCGTTGCCCGTGCCAACGCCAGTTAACTTGCATCAACCCGATATCAACTGACTGCTGATTTCGGATAGCCTGGGAAACCCGGTGAATTGCATCTTGCTGGGATTCGCAAAAGACGCTTTGGCCATCGATATTCAACGCCCAGGGCCACGGCACCTGCTCACCACGATAATGCGTACCACTTTCTGTCATTGCTATCGCATAGAGAATATCGACAGGGACTTGATGGCTCTTGGCAACGATCAAATAGGCCACTGGCACGTCCTCCAATGCGACCGCCGCCACTGATTGCATCAATGTCACCTCGGCAATCCACGGTTTAACCAAACATGACCTTTTCAAATAGGGATTCATAGCCCCAAGCTCTCCCTGCTCAATTGAAAGAAACGTCCATTGCGCTTTAAAAAGATTGGCATAGCATCTGCCGGTGAAACCGTGGATTGACTCACTAATCGCTGTTGTAGCCCCTCGTCACGGTTTAGTGTGAGATGCCGTCCATTGAGCCAGGTCGTTTTTATCGCGTGGGCATTTGCCCATGCTCTAACAGCCCCATCATCTTCAGCATCGCGAACGTACACATCGACACTGCTTTGTTGAGTGCTCGACAGCAAACCCATTAATCGGCTAATAACCGGCAAGCACTCACGGCAATTTGGCGGTACAAAAAGAAGCAGACGGTCACCATCAACAAAGCGTTTTTGCGCTAATCGCTTCGCGTCCTTCATTGCAGACTTCTGTTGTTGGTGCGCAAAGTAAGGAGCCAACAAGCGGTGATCTAACATCGCAGTATTGGGAAACAGACGTTCGAAGGCAGCGCGGTAGGCTTGTTGAAATTGCAATGTACGCCCTGTTAAATCAAATTCCTGTTGCGCATACAGCTCAGCGTAACGCTGTTCTTCCTGCGGAGACTCTGCAAACATTCCAAGCGCTAATAATGGGTCAAGGCCAGGATTCCATTTTCCCAATGGGCCACGCATTAAATCCAGATAACGTTGATACTCTTCTTCATCCAATCCCCATCGCTTTGCTAAAGTCCGTATTTCAATAGTTCGGCTGATCGGCGTTTCAGTACCAGGGGTTTGTGATGTGTGCGTTACAGCCTCATGCGTATCCGCAATCGCTGCGCCGGAAATAGACGAAAGTAAAATCAACCCTATCGCTAAAGTACGCTGGTGATTCACGGTGTCACCTCACGCTGAATCCATAGACGCTTCTTCCATAGGCGATAGTGCTCGTCAACAAGCTGACTGGCTTCATATCCGGTCGGGAACGTTCCAGAATTAACAGGTGGGATTTTCAGCATTTTGCCTGCCAATAGATGATTCATGTTGCCATTGGCAAATGCATGGGGATTTGCGCGAAAGAGGTAAACCAGCACCTGGTCTATCGTCATGCTCGAAAGATCGAGCAGATTGGCGATGTGACTTAAACTATCGCCCCGCTGCACTGGCCCGTATATTTGATGTTCTTGTTGAGCAGCTGAAATGGACTCCAGATCCTTCGGCGGCAGTAAATTCATTTCCTTCTGATCAAGCCACTCTTGTTTGGCGACCTCCATATCTTCAGCAGTTGCGAATTGACCAAACCCTTCACGCAACTGATAGCGTACTGAGCGCTTGACTGGATTGATTAGAGGTCGAAAGCTTTTCCCACCCAGGGTGGTCAAAGCATCCATTAACGTCATTGATCCCAAATCCCGATGCGGTTCGGGAAGCGTCAAAACCAACAATAGGTATTGTTCATCGACTTCAGGCTGCTCATCTACCTCATGAGCGTCGTTTAATTGAAACCCGTAGGGTCTCAACAGGTAGTCCAGCGCCTCTCCTACCGTGGTAATTTGCTCAGGTACTCGTAGATCAACGATGCTTTGCAGCAAGTCGGTTTGTGCATCCTCAGGACCCACCTGGGCAGAAAGATAGCGACTCTCCAGAATACGACTATCCGCTGTATCCGTAGTGTCTGCCTGTACCGTTAATGGAAGAGCGAATACTATCGTCAGTATCACCACCCACTTGCCAATCACTGTCTCTCGCATGAATACCACCGTTCATCCAATCATTAAAAACGGTCACCAGATTAGTGATGGCAGCTTGCTAGTGGCAGCAAAAAGCTTTCATAGGCAAAAGTCAGAGTGTCGCCGTGCTCGGGATGCGAAACGGGACATCCCAGTCCCCCTTTCGCCCTGCGCTCGGGCGACAACTTGTACGTGCCGCGGACGCCCCGCTCCGGGGCCACGGCTTCGGCACTTCGCGC
>Ga0209637_1000565_pt1 | contig 10864 bp, 3 predicted proteins | sample OlaalgELextract3_2_FD_187379 | JGI IMG/M metagenome (GOLD analysis project Ga0209637, IMG submission 187379) | Olavius algarvensis symbiont microbial communities from Tuscany, Italy - Type G ELBA extract 3 (SPAdes) (version 2) | ecosystem: Host-associated > Annelida > Digestive system >... | reverse complement strand
GGCCTGCCGGTAACAAAGTCTGTGTAATACCATTACCTGAGACGTAATAATGACGTCTTGCAGAACTGAAACAGAGATTGTTAGTCGAATGGAGAAAGCTGGACCATTCAATTGTTTTTGCAGCCATCAGTCAGTGGCGTTGCCATCTCTCTGCTTGTGTCAGGGCTCACCGTGGACATTTTGAGTACATTTTGTGATGGATTCATGGTTCAGTGTGTTGAGTTAATGCTGAGTAAATTTCTGCATTTGCTTTTTTTACTGTTTGACTTTTTTGTTCGTCACCAAAATGTAACTTGTCTGAAACGTCTTACCAGGTATGGGTATTACACAGCTGAACCGAATGACATAGCCAGATTCGCAGTTGTTTTTTAAATCGCTATTAGACGTACAGCTGTGTTTTGATAACGCTATGCTAAAAAGTAGTTGGTTTATTAGTGGACACATTGATATGCCAAAGGTGTGCACCAGTAGACAGCCAGCTTTTGACAAACATTTTTTTATAACGTGAGGTGTGCGTACATTGTGAGGCTGATAATTTTGTGGTTTATATGTAAATAAACTGATTACGTAAAACAGCACAGCATTATGTTCATGCTGGAAGTCGGAAATCTTGGAGATGAGTTTGTATTGTCATCAACAGAAAAAAAATATGAAATAGGTTTAATTAAGGTTTGGCACACGTATAAACCTGGTAAATTTGGTGAAAAATAGTTTGCTTCATTGCTTTTAGTTTGCTTCATTCCTGTACTCTACTGGGTTGTGTGTAAAAACTGGAAAAATTATAATTGCATGGCATGTTGTGCACTGCATGGCCTGTGGTATATTGATGTTTGTTCATTTTCGATAACTGAACACCGACCATACAGTTTGTCATTGCTTTGGTACTGCGTCAGTTTGAGAAGGGATTTCCGGTAGCCTGGCCTGTGTGGTCCCGGGGCCTGTGTAGAGTAGGCCACTCTGTTTCCTGGCCGGGTCAACCAGGGTAGCTTGGTTTTTTGAGTGTGTTGGTTTTTCTTAGATTGTCTTAGATTTGGTTTGTTCGGCTATTTTGTCAACTGATTGGCTAGCAGAACCGTGCCCATTTTATGCCTATGTCGAGCAGTTGTCTCCACAAAGATGAGTTAGTTCGGGACCCGTTAACCTTTAAACGAAACAGTCTATATGAACTGTTTTGGTTTTTTCATTATATTTTTAGTTTCTTTTTCATAGTTTTAGTTGTTCAGCCTCATCATGATCATCCCATCACAACTGTCTTAACACACTACTCTCCTATGGGCTATGGTGTGATAATAGTCTTTTTGTGCTGAAAGCGCCGTTAAACACCAACCAACCAACCTTGAGAGGGGATTTATAAAATAGCCGAATTGTCTTCTGATAGGATTTCATTTGAGGTGACTTAATAGTTGAGTCCGGTCCTTTTATATTGTTTCTCAATTGTAATGTTGGTTTTTTTGTCAGTAGCTTCTGTTTACTTGTTGCTGTTAAGATCTTCAGTGTGTAGAGTTGTTAAATCGGTATGAAAACAAGTCCCTCATAACGTTTATAATGGTCACTTTCATAGTTCACATTCATGAATATCTTGTCTGTGATGAAGTTCTGTAAAACTCCTAATAACCATTTTGTTTTTTTTCTGCGAGTTTCAGAGAAGTTTGAATTATTAAATTTAAAATTGTGCTGGTTGTCCCATTATGTCTCGTCCTGCTGCGAGTGCATGAATTTTGTAAAAGTTTTGCTTATTTGAACCCGTCTCGTTTTATGACGGAAGTTAGTAATGTTGTTCAAATGGTTGCAAAACGTTTGCAATAGTGGAGAGAGAGAGAGGTTACAAAATGCATTGAACATGATCTCACTTTATGCACATTAAGAATTTCACATTCACTGTGACATCAGCTAACGTTAATAGCCATTCAACTGTAAATACTTTTCACACGTTTTCATCATTATTTTGTAGAAATGTTCCGGTGAAGATAGTGATCCACATTGTCAACTCCGGTCTCCTGTCTGCGGTAACGATGATATGTGGTGCAGCTCAACTAATTGTGGCCCTAGACACCGTTCTAGATCTCGCCGTCGCATATCACCACCAATTATGCCTACCATTGTACGCAGCATTTCAGCTGCCACTAGTAATAATTCTGTAGCAGTACCACCTGGTAGCCAGGTGGATAGCTCATCGGTGCTGCTAGCAAGTTCACCTCAGTGTTTAAGTGGGTCAACATTTCCTGATTCAGACACCGGCTACTTTGGTTCGATTGGCATCTATGAAGGATCCTGTGATCACCTGGAGGGTGATTATGGTCGAAGGTATTCTGTAGAGCTAACAGATGACACAGAGGGGTTCACTCAGAGTGCCCAAGTTGCCTGTAGTCATATTCCAGTTGACAGTAATGTTTCTGTATCCTGCTCTGAGAGCCAGAATTCAGGGCCAGGTGGTTTGAAGCAGCTTGAGACCATTAACAAAGAACAGTTTGTTGCAACTGTAGATGCAGACTTGGGAAGTTGTCCTACCCAACATGGTGAAACTGTCCCATTCAATGAACATCATGATAGTATGATTGCCACTCATCTTTCAGACGACTCACTGAAAATGTATTTTCCCAGCAACACAACTGTTTCCGATAAGCCGCCAACCTCTGATGCTGTTGGTCTTCCTGACGTTACCAGTAAATATGTGACAGTGCAGCAGCTGTTGGAAATGAACCGGCAGAGGGCCGGTCTTGATAGTGCAGAAAGTCTCGTACTTGATCATTTGTCACCTGGCTTCGATCGTGAAGCATTGACTTCACTGGCCACAAATTATTGTGTAATAAATGAATGCCTCCAGTTAGGAAGAGTAATATCGAAACAAAGTAAGTCGGGTGATAATGGTAAGCGTGGCAAGACTTCGGTGAGTGCGAGTAGAGACGTGATGTCAGAACAAGCACCGGCTGTCGAGGTAAGTGATGTCTCTGCAGATGTGATAGACAGCATTACTCCAGTAAAAAGTCTAAGTACAGACCCATCATATCGTGATCATATTCCTAAAGATTACAGCCTTGGTACTACTGAACAGTTAGATGAAGACGTTTCAGCAGCAATTTATGTCCGTGGAACTGACGAGTGGAGATTTGATGGAGGCAAACCTGCAGTATCACAGAGTGAACTCGGTTTGATGTATATGGCTAGAGAAGAACCACACTACTATTCTGTGTACAGTAAACTCAGAGATGTAGAAGGTGGCATGTTCAGTACCTATCAACATCTTCCTGGCCATGCTGCAGCAATGGGTGGCTGCACAGCAGAGATTGTGGCTGCCACGGAGCATGGACAAATACAGGGAAATATCACAGACAAAGATAAGACAGACACTTTCAATGTCCGTTATGCGACTAAGGCTTCTCAATATTTGGACATAATTATTCAGCATTTAGAGTTATCTGTTGTGCATTATAATAGTCTAGCAGTGCTTAATGAAGTTGAAAGTGGAAAGACGTTATCGCCGTACATGCCTGCACACAGAGCAGCAGATATTCAGTCTACAGTTCTGCCACTTGTAGGCGGAACTTTGTCAAAACAAAAAAATGGAAAGCGGATAAATGTTTCGGAGGCAGTGACTGATAATTACAATGACACAGATCAAGAATTGTTGGATGAAGATCGTTGTGGACTAGCTAAGTTGAATGATGATTTTCACAATGATGGCTTCATGGTTGTTGAGACCAAGAAACACAGAAGACAACAAAAGAAACTGGACTTTGAAGATCCAACCATGCAGAATTCATCTTTATCAAAGAGTACAGCATCATTTAACGAAATTCATTCAGATGCAGTGCAGTTTGACGATACACATACTGAAGAAGTGCTTACGACTGAACATTCTGTGATATCGAAAGCTGAAGAGAGCATGTTTTTGCAAGGTTTAACGTCTCAGACTGGTACTGAAGAAGGCTTAATACAAAATTCCACAGTCGAAGTGAATACGTGTGTTGATGAAATTGCCACTGTTCCTGCAGCGGATTTGGAAATTGAAACTGTTCCACTTGTACAGGCTGTAGTAACAGAAGAAACTATAACAGTAATGGTACCAGAGCCTCACGGACCACAGAAATCAGATGGTGCTGTTGCAACACAGCTGGAACTGACAGTACCAGTAAGTACAATAACTGTAGACAGTCCTGCAAGTGCAGCAAAGCAGGAAGCAGTTGAAGAAGTTGGTCGTGACCTTTCCAACCAAAATCTTTCAAGTGATAAGGTCTTGGCTGGCATAGAAATTTTACCTGCAAATGTCATTGATGAAGAGGATAAAAATGACGATGAGTTATCGCAGGAAATACCAACTTGTGTAGTAATAAAGCCTGAAGTCACAGAGCAGATAGAAAGTGATGTGAAGACTACAGCGGATAATGTAGCTGGCGTGACAGAGAGAACGGTCACAGATATTGCACTGGTAAAACAGGAAACTGCTGTTGATGTATCTGAAGTGGCAGTTATAAGGCAGGGAGCTGCATCTGAGCCACTTGCATCAAATGAAACGGTCAGAGTAGAGCGTCTGATTACAGTAGCACCAAGAGCTGTTGTCAAAGTCACAGTCACAGTCGAACCATGTGCAGAAATACAACGCAAAGATGTAACAGATGTTTCCCAAGAGCCTGCAGTAATTAGAGAAAATCTTGGGCGAGTTGAGCATGAACCTGATTCCAGTACCGTTAGTATAGTAACCACAAAAGCTGTCACAGAAATGGAAGCTGAGCCTATAATGACAGTGGCTGCTGTTGAACAAGTGGAAGATGATCATGATACAGATGCAGTTGCTGTTAGCAAGAATAATAAAGAAGTCTCTGAGCCATTGAACAGTTTACATGTGTCAGAAATTTATCAGAGTTCAGATGTTGACCATATATTTGAAACAAAGATCTCTAAAGTTGTGTGCATGCCATGTGACGAAGTTTTTGCAGAAAGATGCGTCACCCATTACGCAAGTCTTGCTGTACTCGGGGATGTTGAAAATGGTAAAGTGCATAACCGACTGAAAGCAAGTAGATTGCTGCGGGAATGGGGTGCCGAAAATGTCGATGATATCGTGGCATACATTGTCGGCAGTGAGGCGAAGAAACATCGGAGAAGGCATAAGCACGTCAAAAGAACGTCTGAGAGTGAAGTAAGCGAACTTAAAGCACCTGAAACTGGCTCAGTCAATATTACAGTTGACATAGTTCGTGCTAAGAGTGAAGAAAAAGTATTGTGGATAGGTGAACAGACGGAGGAACTTGGTGCAGTGTTAAGCGATGTTGAAGACCAAAGTATTGAGGAGCCAAGCGATGACACTGCAACTTTCACAGTTGTTGAGAGCAGGAAACACAGACGACAGCGACACAGACATGATGCTGAAGAAGCATGGGCACAGTATCAAGATGATATGGATGCTGGTGGCCGAGTGACTGAAATAGAATCATTAGCAGAGAGTCAACATGGGCCAGATTACATTGATGCAGAAAGTGTTTTGGAGTCTACGACAGATTCATCAGATGCCAAGGGAGTTAGTAATTTTGCAGCAGAAACTACGAAAGTGTCAGTTGAAGGTATTGTCGAGGTGTCGCCTATACTAGTCATAAATGATGGAGAACTGGAGGCTGTTCATGATGCAGTGGAAGCTGGAGCCTCAGTTGTTTCGACACAGTATGCGACTGAAGCCGAACCAAGTAGTGAACTTGTGTTTGGGCTTGAACATGATGCGAAACTGGATTCTTTAGTTGAGGATGCTAATGTGCATATTTCAGATGAAATTTGTGAACCTGCTGCTGAATCTGTGGTTGAAGTAGTGCCACAAGGTCCGTCTGCTGCTGAAAGTGTACAAGATGTTGCATTTGAACGTACTTTGTCGGTGAGTGATGGTTACGTTGTGGAAGGCACTTATAATCGACTTTACTCTGATGTTGCACGAGCTAAGTGTGATGTTGACGTAGTTGCCGAGCCAGAGAGACAAACTCCCACTATGCATGATCTTGAGGTCTCCATTGGGATAGATGTGAGGGCTGAGCCTGTTGATGCCCTGGAAGCAGCATCTGCAGAACTCTCTGCTGAGTCTGTGGAAGATGTTTGCTCCAAACTTGCTTCAGAAGCTGAATATACAGAAGTGCAGATAAGTTCCTCCGTGACTGGGAGTCCTGTAATAAGTCCAGACATGATGGCTGATGATGCTGCAGAATTTGTCAGCAAACACACCGAAGATGTCCGAGCAGAACTTTCAGAGATCATAGCTCCGTCAAATATATATGATGTGTCTCGGCCTGTAGCTGAAGCCACTGAGAATGTAGAGAAAGTAGTGCAACCTGTGGAAAATTTACTTGAAGTACCTATTACAACAGGAGCTATTGTACTCTATTCTACAGAGCCAGCAGTTGAGAAGCAACAACAGAAAGCCATGCCTGTCGTTGAAGACTCTGTTACAGTAGTTGATTTGAAGTCTGATGTTGAATTGTCTACTGCAGAACGTGATGCTGCAGTACCTAGCATTCATGTACCTGGTGCTGAACTGCCTCTGTCTGCATCTGATGTTCAACCACTTACGTCACCTTCTGGTATGCTGAGTGACAAAAGTCATATTGAAGAACATGCTGCAGAGTCTAGTGTTGAAGCACATGTTTTGATAAATTGTACCAAAATCTCTGATGTTGAAACCGTGTTGGAAGCTAGCGTTAGATCTTTCGATCAACTACCAATTGCAGAAAACCTTGATTTGTCATCTTCACATCTTGTTGCTGTAGAACCAGCGGTGGAACTACCAGTTGTTAAATCTCAAGGCACAGCATTTGATCTTTTGCAACCAGGCGTCTCCATGCCAGCAGGAGAAGTTGCTTCTGCAGAATCTACTTTTGAAGTCTCCAGTGAGCTAAATCTTGAATTTTCATCTTCCCATCTTTTTAATGAAGCTTCCATTGAACCAGCAGTGGAACTTCAAAGCACAGAATTTGCTCTTTTGGAACCCTGTGTTTCAACACTGGCAGAAGAAGCTGTTTCAGATGTAGAATCTACTAAAGAACCAAGTGCAGAGCTCCCAGTAGCAGATATTCCAGTTCTTCAGTCACATAAGGCTGTCGCTGAAGACGAGCAGCTTGTTGCCGATCTATTTAATGAAGGCGTCCGAGCAGTTCAGATCAGATCTGATATGGCACCTGGTACAGGAATCGTGACTGCAACTGAAGTGGATAAACTAATACCTGATTCCCAGGTTGAAATTACTGAGACCCCTACAGTTAGTCGTAATGAAGATGCGTTGAAGAAATCTGCAGTATCATCAGCGGAAAGTTTCATAGCAGAAATTCTGCCATATTACTATGCTGCACTTGCCGTCCTGCGTGAAGTTGAGAGAGACACCGGACAGTTGCTGTGTGATCCGTCATTACACACTGTGAGCAAAGCATCTGCTAAGATGTCACATGGAATCACGAAGACAAGTGATGCTGGTGATACTATTGTGTCAGCTGGTGACCAAGGATTATCAGATACAGTGCCAGAAATTGTCTCGAATGAAGCATGTGAGTCTGCAGTTCCTTTGTTGGATAGCATGATTGAACCATTAAGTGAGGCAGCCATACTAAGTGAAACTGTGCAACCAACAGATGGAAACTACCTACAATCTGGATTACAGATGTATGCAACTGTTGCCACTGGGGACAAGCAGCTGCTTGATCGTAATCATACTGACGTTGTGGCGTCGCAGTGCCATTATCAGTCGTTGAAATTACTTCATTCTCTAGAGACTGGTAATTTACCAGTGTTTTCTTCACAGTTGGTTACTGGCAGTGGTCAAAGTAACGTCATCCTTGAAGCAGCACCTGCTGTCTCACCTGTGAAACCACCAACAGAGGAAGCAGCTCAGATGTTTGCATTTTCCTCAGTTCACGAAGCACCAAGACCAAGGAAGGAAGCTTCATTGGAAAACAACGACGTGTATGCTGAGCATCAAGAGCCACCAACAGTCAGCAGCAGACTGGCATCTGCACACATTCATGCTGCAGAAGATTTGACACCAATTGTGTCATCAGCAGAACATGATGACGTGGGAATCAGTGATGCAGATGATTTTGACAAAGTAGCACAGTTGATGTGTGAGGATCATGCAGAACATGAACGCAGCAACGTTGCAATCAGTATTTACGACGCCATTGTCGGTTACAAGTTTGACCATGATACAGCATGTTCTGAAGAACGTACTCCTGAGGTGCCTGTTTATAATGCAGATTATCTGATTGAAGCAGATGGCAAAGGACCTCAGCCAAATGTATCATCCCTGCAGGACGGATATGATGGTAGCTGCATGGATAATTATGCTGCTGAAGTTGGAGACACAGATGACCATTTACAGACGTCAATGAGCATGAGCCAGTACACTTTGCCAGAGGAAACTGTTTCCACTGAACTAACGGAAGATTTAACACCTAACATCTCTGTGCAGAAGCAGCATACTGATGTGAGACAGATGTCCACAGAACAACGTCCCAACCACGATGCTTCTTTTGATGAACAACAACGGGTTGATGAGAACATCAAAATGCCAATGTCCAGTGACAGTGAAACTCCAACTGTACAGGAGCTGCCAAAAGAAAAAGCCAAGAAGAAAAGGAAGAACAGAAAAAAGAAATCGAAATCACCTAAAGATGACTTAACACCCCTGGAAACTTCACCTGGTTGCAGCGACCTGCCATCTGTGAACCAAAGTAACAACATTGGCGAGAATATATGTGAGGCTTTTTCTCCTGTTGCTGTAGAAGCCAGAAATTTGGATGATAATGGTCTTCACACCACTACTTTAGTAAACGCTGAAGCACCTGATGGCGTTGCATACTCAAGTTCCAAGAAGAATAAAAAGCGAAAACGGACAAAAAAGGCAGGACAAGCAGTAGCAGATAATATGGCGGTGAATGATTCGATCATTGCTGATGCAAATATGTTGCCACTAGCAGTCAGTGAGGCAGAACAGAACGTCCTCAGCCGAGTAGAAGTAAGCATTAGTAAGGAACCTGATACGAATGCATTTCTTGTTGCCGAAACTATGGTGCAACAAGACGAGGTTAAAGCCTTTCAGGAAGTAGCCACTGCTGACATGTGTACTGAGAACAAGAATTACCAGTCAGTGTTGCCACCATTCAGCGTGTCGTGTGCAGAAACCATTGGTCTCCAGTCACCTACAACTGATGAAGCGGCAGTAGGACTCGAGATGCCAGACGGGACACTGAATACTGAAGAATCAGTGCCAAGAGCAGATGTGAATGCGACGCTGTACGAGGAAGAGGGTGATGTTAAGAAGCCTGTTGAGCTGTGTACTCAAACCATAGATGTAGAGGTCTCTAATTCAGCCGTGGACGACAAGTCTGCTTTATCCGCCAAGCCTGCAAAAAGGAAAAATCGAAAGAAGCGCAAGCCAAAAACAAGTAACGTGCAGACACCTGGTGATTCTGTCAAAGACAACGAACTAGATAAGGCATATGATAATGGTGTTTTATTAGATTCTTTAGTAGAAAACCATGAACAAGTAGACGATTCCGCTGCCGCAGAAGCCAATGAAATTCTGACAGAAAGTCTCGAAGAAGATGCCAGAATTACTGAGCAGCCTTTGGATATTTTGTCTGTGTATGATAGCAGAGAAACATCAGATCCGTTGTCGCATTATATCTCTCCTCTTAAAACTGCTGAAAGAAAGAAGAAAAAGAGGAAGGCAAGGGCTTCTAAAGTAGTACAGCCAAATACATCTATTGGTCCCGACTCAGATTTTGTAACAGAAAGCTTGTTTGAAGAAAAAGCTGATCCGTCAGAGAAAGTTGACATCATCGACAAACCTTCTGTGTTGAATTTTTCCTCAGACTCAGCCTCAACAGATCTTATGGCAGCTACCGTGTTAGTAACCACAGGTAAACTAGACAAAACTAACGTAAGTCTGCCTTTATCCAGGGATGATGAGTGCAAAGAAACAGAGAAGGAAACGCAGTTTGAAATTGGCGGTAGTGGTGAATCGTCTTCAGATGAATTACTGTTGGGCATATCTTATGCGCCAGAACCAGTGGCAGACAGTACAGTAGTATCTGAAGATTCTAAGAAACGAAAGAAGAATCGAAAGCGAAACAGAGAAAAGAAAATTTCCCAGAAAACGACATTTTCTGATAAACCTACTACAGCTGATAATGATCTCTGTTCGCTGCTTACTCAGATCATTGAAATTTGCGTAGAAACTAAGCACAGCCGGGCTGCTGAATCTGATAACCAGCCGCAGTATTCTAAACCTGGTAAGCATGACACAGATGCATCACATATAGTTCAGGCTCCAAAAGCTCTTAGAAAACCGAGAAAATACCAGCGCTCAAAGCCAATTCGATTACCGCCTGATGTCGCAGAGCGGCCAGCTGAAGCAGTAGCTTCAGGTTCAGACAAGACCAGTGCTGGTACTTCTTCAACGCATGCCTTGCAGTCATCAGGTACTCGGCACTTGGAGATGCGACCTGCCACCGAAATATCGGCAGAAACTAGGTCAGACTTCCCGGAGAGCTTGAAATTTCCCAAGTCGCCATCGCAGATGTCGACGGAGGATGTTGTAAATGACCCTTCTATGATGCAGGATGTTGAGGATACAGACACAATGATTGCTTTCTCAGCATCAACCTTAAAGACGAGTGATCTGCCGTACGAGTATTCTTGGCCCAGGTCGCTTCCAGACACAGTTTCTGCTGATCCGCACGAATGTCAGCTGACTGACGTGTCCGAATTTCCAGTGTCATCGAACATTGAAGACACTGTGGTTGACAGTGACGAACTTCTGGTTTGTGCTGTAGACATGACGCAGACCGAACTGCAAGAAACTTGCATGGAGGACGAGCGAAAGCTAACTTCTGAT
>Ga0209637_1000563_pt1 | contig 10890 bp, 8 predicted proteins | sample OlaalgELextract3_2_FD_187379 | JGI IMG/M metagenome (GOLD analysis project Ga0209637, IMG submission 187379) | Olavius algarvensis symbiont microbial communities from Tuscany, Italy - Type G ELBA extract 3 (SPAdes) (version 2) | ecosystem: Host-associated > Annelida > Digestive system >... | reverse complement strand
CTCAAAAACTAAGCAATTTAGAACTACGGTGTCTATTGACAACCTATAGAAAGTCGCACGTGGGCTTTTAAAGAACCCATCACGGGACCCCTAAAATCCAAGATGGCGGAGATCCGCCATCTTGGATCTTGATGCCAAAATGCAAAAACGCGATTTTCTCAAAAACTAAGCAATTTAGAGCTATGGCGTCTATTGACGACCTATAGGAAGTTATGTAAGCTTAACTGGGCTTTTCAAAGAACCCATTATTGGATACCTACAATCCAAGATGGCTGAGATACACCATCTTAAAAATCAACATGACGTCGTTTTTTTCTGGCCGTGGCTGGTCCGATTTGGATAAAATTTCGCAGACTTGTACAGAAAGACATGTCGACTGCGGTGATGTGTGGAAATGGAAACCAGATGTAGAATTCCAATATGGCGGACGTTTTGGCGAATTCACGGGCATGTCATCCCAGAGCCACGTATCACATTGCAGGGTGCTGCCACTTGGTGAATTCACTGTGACGATTTCAGAGCCACATGCCACATTGCAGGGTGTAAGAATTCCATCCGCCATATTGAAAATCGTTTTTCGCCATATTTTATTATTTTTGTTTTTAACACAGTTTAGGCTTTGACGAGCGGCGGCTTTCGTATCGTCTCCGATACAGTTGTTAAATATAAATTGTCATCCGTAACATCTCCACTGCAATTGCAGAATTAATAGATTAATTCTGGCTGCAATTACAGAAGTATACAACTAACATTAATGATGTAATATATTACTAGTACAGCAACAGTAAACTTTGAACTGCCCAATATGCAGACCAGCAGATCACAATGACCAAAATAATGGCAGCAAAATCAGAAAGTCAATTAGTAACAATACTTCTACAGTTACAACAAGAACTTAGCTATTGCAAACAAATCGCGCGTCAGCTGCGCACACAATACGTCGAAAGCATCTATAGGTCTAATTACCCACGACTTTGAAATCTAGGTCAAGGGTCACTCAAGATCACTGAAAATGGTACTATTTGAAAGCTGGGATATGGTTTTCTATTCGCCTTCCATAGTAACTATGGCTGTATCTTTAGCCATTTCGCAAATATTCAGCATCCAAAAATGGCCTGATCTTGAAATGTAGGTTTGGGGTCGTTCAAGGTTATTTAAAATGGCGCAGTTCGATAGACCATATGCGACTTTCTATTGGTCGGCCATTGCAAATATTCATTTTCGAGTTTTTTTGAAGTTGAATAATATCGTGACCTTGAAATCGGGGTTACAGATCACTCAATATCATGAAACTGGTGCCATTCGAAAGCTTGGGTGCGGTTTCCTATTCGCCTTCTATAGTAACTGTGGCCGTATCTGTAGCCGTTTGTGAGATATTCAGTGTCAAAGAATGGCGTGACCTTGACAACCAGGTTAGGGGTCGTTCAAGGTCATTGAAAATAACGCCGTTCGATAGACCATATGCGACTTTCTATTGGTCGGCCGTTGTAATTATAGCTCTATCTTGTACCATTTTCGAGTTATTTGACATTGAATAATATCATGACCTTGAAATCTGGGTTAGAGGTCACTCAAGGTTATGGAAATTGGTGCCATTCAAAGGCTTAGGTACGGTTTCCTATTCGCCTTCTATAGTAACTATGGCCGTATCTATAGCCGTTTATGAGATATTTAGCGTCAAAGAGTGGTGTGACCTTGAAAACAGGTTTAGGGTTCGTTCAAGGTCATTGGAAATGTCACCATTTGATAGATCGCAACTCGTATGCGATGATCGCATACGAGTTTATATTCGCCTTCCATAGTAACTATGACGATATCTTGTATCGTTTGCAAGATATGCGACTTATTGGTAGAAAATCGCGAAATTTTTATACCCCACGTGTATTTAGCGCCGCATGCAGGGGGTGACCCCATCGGAATTTCGTGAAGCTGTTTGATCCTGGTAAAACTAAAATGATTTGGCTACCGTATGGTGAAAAAACTATGACGATATGTTAAGCCGTTTTCATCTGATACCGGAACGTAACGGACAGACAGACAGACGGACTGACGGACAGATTTGCTATATCAATATCGCGCGTCAGTATGCTGACGCGCGATAAAAACTGGACAGAAATGTTGTTTAGAATAATTCTTATTTCTTACATATTAATGTCAATGTCAATGTCAGTGTCAAATGTAGATTTTTATTGCGCGTTTACGCAGAGCCCCTAATGCGCAAGTGTCACTGGTACTCCGTGAAGAGAGGAGTTTTCAGAGCCGGCTTGAAGGAGTCGGAACTCAGCGACGGGTCACGGAGGTGAGCTGGTAGAGAGTTCCAGACGACGGGGCCTTGCGATGGAGAAGGCCCGACGACCAAAATTGCTCCGGTAATGTCGTGGCACGTCGAGCTGACGGCGGCTGGCGGAGCGAAGACGTTGACGACTGGCGATGTCGGAGGAGGTCGAGGACCCCCAAAGTTGACTGTTTCATGCTCGTGTCCCGTGGCGCACGTTGCCAACTGGCATCAAAATCGGTTCATTCGTTTTCAAAAAATCGTGTTCACGAGTTTGGTTACAGACGAACGGACGGACGACCCGAGAACATGACGGATGAACGAATGGACAGGTTGTGAACATTGTGGCCTGGCGGAAGCGTGATGAAACACACACGCAAAACATGTAGCAGCCCTGTAGTCTCATGTCGTATTGCTGCGCCGACAGTCACAGCTATGAAGATTATTATTGCAGCGATCGAGTAGTAGCCTCCCTATAGTACACAGGATGGCACCAAAATTGGGCAATTTTAATTGTTTGATTGTTCACGTCTTCAAAATGTCCGAATTGACCGATTTTTGATTTTTGGCACTAACCGACAAAAAATAAGTAAATTAAGAAACAAGCAGTGCAAACTACCACCATCCTATCCTTGCTCGACTTTACAACATTAGGTGGCGTTGTCAGTCCTTCGCGTACTTTTGGTCCATTTTGTCCCAAAACTTAATAGCATGCCGTTACCGTTGCCGAGCGCCGTATTCTGAACATTTCTTGATGGCAGTTATAGCCGTTTCCCCGTAATCTTTCTGAGAAACTAACAAACAAATAAAGTTACAAACACGCACACGCAAAAACAATGTCTCGCGAGGGTGATGAAGCTAATTATACTGACTTTGAGTTAGCATAAAGATATAAGCAATTTAAACTAGTCTTACTTTTTGGGCCACCGTGTATATAATAGGTTTTGAAATACGTTAATTCGCATGCAGTGAGCACCTGCGTGTGACATTTTGACAAGCGTCGTCAATCGACCGATGTAGCTAGGCCTAGCTGGTGCAGAAGCCGCATCCAGCGAGCTGTCACGAGAAAATTATAATCAACGATCGAATGATGACGATCCGACGTGTGATGGCGAGCTGAGCGGCCGGAGATACGCCGTGAAATGGCAACAGCTGGAGCCACTAAGCTGCAGCGAAACTTGCCACGTCTTTGTGCCACGTCGACTATGACGCCTTTGTGGCAGCAGATTGCTGTACTTATAAAACAAACTGCTTTACGCCTGAACGACCTTTCATGCCTCTCGCCGGACGAGTGTCGGTAGCGATTTATTCTGGGTAAGGTTCACTTCGCGCTGCAACGTTTCTTCTGTAAAACTTTAATGTGTACAACTGACTAAGACTTGAGTTGTGACTATCATCAACGCCACAGTTAACATTCGACTATTAGGCCTGATAGCGAACTCGCAGATCTAACACTGTTGCTTGCGTTGTGTTCGCTGCATAATTTTAATTTTAGCGCTCTAATCGCCAATGCTATCGTGGCCTGTCAGGCTGTCAGCATATTCTTTTTAAACGTATTTTATTTTCATATTGTAATACAAATTGCCTCGTTTGGTTATTTGGACAACGTCCTCGATTATATTTGGTCTAATCTGACGTTTCATTGCTTCTTGCTGACTATTTAGGCCTAATATTAGAGATTTGCTTTTTCCTAGCCTTTTTAGCTATTTCCACAGAAGACTTGCTCCGTGCCCAAACATAGGATGCACTATACCCCCAACCCCTATATAGTGCCTACCTGTATCTGTGAACAACTAAAATGTCCCTAGTATGATGCTACTAATGATGATAATGATGATGATGAATCGGTGATTTTATTACCATTAATATTAGACGAAAGTCTGCGCTAACAATAATTCAGCGAAGATTTAAGTCTAGATTTAGGCCTAATTGTTCAACTCAGACTTTCGTCTTAGACTTTTGTCTTAGCAAAACTTGACCTGACTTTGTACACTGTCTCAAAAAACGGACCGCTACGATTCATATGACATAACTTCACCAATTCACAACATTTACTAATTATTTTTGGTAACGATAGACCTCATTCAATTCTCAATTGATGTGATAAAAAGTTTTTAAATTGGCTTAGAATCAGCTGCGTGGTTGTCATAACAACAGTGGCGACTTGACACACCCGAACAGCGAATTTCTGGGTTGACTTCGAACAACGTGTTATCGACAAGGCAATAAACAAGTAGCAAAACGATTGTGATGGGCCTGTGTCAAGGCCGAAAGACTGCACTTCAAATTGTTATAACTTTTGATGCTGCGCACTATTCTGATAAAAACAATGTTTGTTTCAAAAAATTCAACTGTTATGTTCATAACGCGGCATACCGGTAAACTGGAATGAAGCGCAGTTAAGAATCGCTATGGGAACCGCTTCGATCAGCTGGTACACTGCTGTAAAACAACTGTCTTCTAACGTTGAGTTTAATTAAGAATATTGAACACAGCTTATCTCTGAAATTTAAAGAACTTTTTATCAAATTATGTCAAAATATCTTATTCATAGCGGTCCTGTTTTTTTGAGTCACAGACCGTCATGTCGCTACTGTTGTTATGGAAACTTCGCAGCTGGTTCTAAGCCGATTTAAAAACATTTTAACGTAGTCAATAATAATTTTGAGAATTGAATAAGGTCTATCCCTGCCAAAAATAATTAGTAAACGTTGTGAATTGGTGAAGTTATGTCATATTAATCGTAGCGGTCCGGTTTTTTAGATACACTGTATATATTGTGATAGAAAGATGATTCCGATACTGGTGGCGGTGTTGGCGTGTTCGGTGTCGTTGAGTGACGCCGGTAACTTCACGGTCACCGACGAAGCGTGGTTCAACGTAGTCATTGTAAACGGCAACGGCCCGGGCAAGAACTTTACTGGCCAGTTCACGATCGCGTTATTCGGCGAGACGGCGCCAATGACCGTCATGAACTTCGTCGCCATCACGCGCGGATACGAGCGCCCTAACATGGTAGGCTTGGCTGTATCGTGCTTATTGCTCGGTTCAAACGTGAAATAATGTTCAGGGTGGGGCGTGAGTAAATACCACATCTGCCCTGTCGGCCGACCAACATGGTTAATCAACCCTGTTGGCCGGCACTACATCGGCCCTGTCGGCCACGAGGCGGGGTCCTGACCCTAACCGACCCACGAGGCTGGTATTTGTTTTTGGAAAAATGGCACTAACCCGTATTCCTGACCCTATCCGATCCACGAGGCAGGGTCCTGACCCTAACCGACCCACGGCGGGTATTTTATTTTGAAAACTGGCCGACAGAGACCGTGTTGGCAGGCCGACCGGGCCGATGTAATGCCGTTCAGGGTGGCCCAAAAAGTGCGACCACTTTTTGATTGTTTAACGCCTAAATCACTTTTCATGACTTCTGTTGACTAACAAGAAGCTCTATCACCTGTCGCAAAAAGGCCGCCCGATGCTTCCTGTCATTGAATACTTCCCTAAGTCACTCAAGGTCATTCAAGGTCATTCGAAGTGACATCCTTGAGTAGAGCATGTGTAAGTCCATTGCAACTATTTCTCTACCTCGTGTACCGTTTCTGAGATGTTTAGCGTCAAATAATGGCGTGACCTTAACATGTGGGTTAGAGGTCACTCAAGGTCATTGAAACTGGTGCCATCGAAAGCTTGGGTACGGTTTTCTATTCTCATTTCAAAGTAACTATGGCCCTATCTTGTATAATTTCCGAGATAAAACGAGACATTGGTCGAAAAAAATCGCGACTTTTTGTACTCCTGCATTCCACGCCCCCGTTAGGGGACTCCCCGTCGGAATATTAACGCACCTTTTGGTGTGGAAAAACTGGAATGGTGTGGCGGCTACCCGACGGTGAAAAAATTGATGTATAGCCGTTTCGATTCGACACAATACCGACATGTGACGGACAGACGGACAGATGAACAGACGGACGGACATCTTGTGACGGCATAGTCCGCGCTTGTACAGAGACCATCGCGCCGTAAAAACCAAGTTTTGTCATATTTTGAATTAACAATTTTCAATTATCAATTAACGTAAAGGCGTCAGTACAGATTACTTAGGTTGGTTGCGTGGCACAGTGGTAGAACGTTGGTCTTTGACCGGCGAACTTTCCCTGTCCTACTGTCGACCTGCATCAGTAGACAGGTGACCACTTATGTGGGCAAACCGTGCGCTGTAGGTCAGCCAACCAGGCCGACTCAGCCTTTCATCCTTTCCGGGTAGATAAATGAGTAGTAGCTGCAACTAAATGTCCGCAACCTCAGTCTGGGGATGCGCCATCTGGTGAACGCTTACGAGGTAAAGGTAGGCATTGGTGTAATTGCAGGCAACACTGTGTGATCCATGCCTGAGCGCCTTGAGTGTGAGGTACTACAAAAAGTGCACTATATAAATACACTTACCTTTACCTTTTTACCTTTACATTACGCCCGAGGGCCTTAGCATCGGAGCGACTATAAAATAACCTCGATTTCGGACTCCCCCTGAAGGTGGAGGCGAAGTGACATAAAGGCGCAGACACGTACTGTTGACGTTTAATCTTTCCTAAATTCACTACATTCACAATCAAGACAAACATATAGCCACTGCGGAAAGGTTCTGGCCCGTCTCTTGCTCGACTTTGGCGTCATACCGAAAGTGCTATCAACGCAGTGGACGATGATTGTTCACAACAGATTCCGACGGTCGCACTGCGTTGACAGCAGTTGACAACACGTCGGTGCCACGACGGTCGTGATAACAGTTGTAGTCTCACGCCAATAACTCGAACAGGAGGCCATAGTAATATTTGAACACATGTTTGTTTGAAATCTCCACAGTGGGGCTTCTGGCAGACGATCTAAATGCGGTAGCAGCATCAGCGATGCAGACTATACAGTGTTTCATCGTAGTACGGGTCTTTCTTGCTTAGTTTTTGAGATATGACTACAGAACGGACAACGGATGGAAGACGGGTTAAAGTTGGCAAGCACATCGCATATCAAAATAAAGGTAAAAGGTAAGGAGATTTATATAGCGCCTTTATTGTAGTACACTCAAGGCGCTCAGGTATGGATCATAGTTTACCTGCAAATTAGCATACACCATACCTGCCTTTAAGACCCTTATCGGGCCAGCAGATAGCAGTGGCATTATTTAAGACTTTTTGTACGCCATCTGTCGACAGTAAGTGTAGTAGTGCTTTGTAGATACCAAATTTTAATAAATCTCAAAAGCACAAGTTACGAATTTTCGATGCGCGCATACGGTGTTTTGACCGTTTTACTTGATGTACGATACGTTGTTTCTGTTGGAGAAATTGCATTACAAGATTACAGATGTCAAGTCGGGCCATTCTTTGACGCTGAATATCTCCGAAATGGCTAAAGATACGGCCATAGTTACTATGGAAGGCGAATAGAAAACCGTACCCAAGCTTTCAAATGGTACCATTTTCAATTACCTTGAGTCATCTCTAACCCACATAATCCACATTTCAAGGTCACAATAATATTCAACGTCAAATAACTCGACTAATAGTAAGTCGTGTATGATCTATCCAATGGTTCCGTTTCCAGTGACCTTGAGTGACCTTAACCTAGATTTTAAGGTCACGGAGTAATTAGGCCTATAGATGCCCTCGACGTATTGTGTGCGTAGCTGACGCGCGATCTGTTTGCAGTAGCTAAGTTCTCTTGTACTTACCGTATACGATACATTGTTACTGTAGGAGAAATTGCATTACAAGAACACGGTAGTTCATCGCGTTGTTCCCGACTTCGTAGTTCAGATGGGAGACGTTACAGTTGGTGACGGTACAGGAGGTGCGTATCTACGTCTGTGTAACAAGAATATCGTTACTGCTATAAAAAGCTGACCCACAACCGCGCTTTCCGGAGACCGGGGTGGTCGCCCACCCCAGAGAGGCGTCAGACGTCTGGTGAGGTGGAGGATCTGAATGCAGCAGCAGAATCAGCAATATCAACTTCCTAATAGTGTTCCATAGTGACTATGGGTCTATCTTGCTTGGTTTTCGAGATATGGCCAAGGGACGTACAACTGACGTAGTGCGATGGACCGACGTCGACAACCAACGCATTATCTGGCCATTAAGGTGGGCCAGCAAATGTGATGTTCGAAAGCCTGTAGCTGTTATCCAGATTCCACAGTGACATTTTAGCTGCAAAAATTAATTTCTAGTTTATATCTGGTTTAACTACATAAAATTTTAGTTTAATTTTAGTTTTTGTTTGTATTAAATTAATACTGTTCGTTTAACATTGGTCAGTTGTTCCGCTGAGTCACAGACAAAATCTCGTTAGCATCGTCGCAACGGTTGAAGATGCAGATATGAACTTGGCAGGTGTGTAGTGGGAATCACAATGCAGGTCGAGTTCCAAGAAGGTTGTGGCCCGACCACTTCCACTCCCACACTTGTGGCGTTGCGGCTGGCGCCATCTATCGCACGTGCATCTTTATGCTACACTGTGTTCTAAAAAAAAACATTTGACCACGTTTTCGATGGTAAGTTGAACTAGAACTGCCCGTTTACAAAGATTTTTGGCACACTTATTACAAACACTATAGGCCATCGACAGGTATTTTTAGTTTCCCACCACACATTTAATGCAGCTACTTTACCTTGGGAAACTGTCGAGACCTAAATATCATGAATTTAGCCTTAAATTGCTGATTTTCTCAATGCTGCAATAGGACCTACTAGGATATTAACTGCAAAATTGTCATCATATTACTTTACTTACTCATTATTCAACTTACTGTTTATAATAGGACAATAACATAACAAGATTTATTGCAGATGATAAGGTTGTTTATCAGCGAGTGAGATGAGAGATGGGATTGGCTTCAGACAACAGCTGAGCACGACGTCGTTTGAAGCATTTGAACTGGAGATCACGGCGAATCTGTGCATTATTGAATAGAGAATAGCAGTTTCATGCGAAATCTCACGAGTTGATCGGTGCCTTTTTTGGCTTGTCCACCTGACTGAGCACAAGGACCTCCACTGCTACGCGACGAACGCGGTCTACCGCTGCCTAATTGCCGGACAATTGTACCCGTCTTGTGGATTCTCTTAAGCAGACTGTCGATGCTTCCAACCTTCCGACCATTGTCAGGAAATTCACTCAGCGTCCTTCGTGCGCCATACCATTTTGACAGATAGAGATTTTAAACCAAAATCTCATTTTTATGTGAAATCTTCATGATTTTGTTTAATTTTTTTACAGATATTTACGTCTCAACAGTTTCTCAATGTAAAGCAGGTACATGAAATAGGTAAGGTGGGAAAATAAAAACACCCGTCGATGGCCTATACTCTCGGTAATAAGTGTGCCAAAAATTGTCAAAACGGACAATTATAGTTCAAGTTATCATTGAACTTAAAAACATGTGACTACATCTTCAATCATTGAAGATGTAGTCACATGTTTTTTGAAACACAGTGTAGTTCAACTTTTGCAAACAGTCATGCCCCCGCTGGCTATGCGATGCGCAGCATAGCATGAAGCGGGGACGTTGCGTTTTAACCTTGACCGTCCTATAGTCCGTTCCGTGCCAACATCGACTCGCTGGCCGTAGGCCAGCACGTGGTGGCTGTAGGCGCTGGCCGTAGCCACAATGGCCGTAGGCCAGCACACTAACCGTGCAGGCGAGTCCCTACCTGGACTCACACGCAGGGTTGGCAAGTCCATTAGGATACAGATGTTGGTGTGGGCCCATCAGATAACCATGAGCGGTCTTCAGCTTTCTAGTTATTTTTTAGTTTAATTGAAAAGGGTGGTCAAAAAAGGGTGGGTCTGATTGATTTGCATGATATTTGGTACTGACCAAAAAACTGAATAAGTGTAAGTAAATAAGTAGGACAGTTTTATTGACTTTAATTAATGGAAATCATGCAAATTAATATTGCAGTTTTAAAGACGTGACCAATCAATAAACTGGCCTCACTTTTTGGGCCACCCTGTATATCAAATAGATAGTTTAACTTGCACGTCCCGTGATTTCATTTCATTGCAGTAACATTTTGTATTTGCAACTGTCACCTTTCTGTGATCACGCATGGACATGTAGTGAATTTATCATAAAACTTATTAAAAAAAATCTCAAAACCTACCTTTTCAACAAATCCTTCCCACCTTAACTTTTCTTCTTTACTCATTGGACTGCCTTCGTGGACCGGACTTATCATGCTCATCAGTTTATTTTTAGTTTTTCTTTTACTTTTTTGTTCGTTCCATGTGGTAGACTAAGCTGGCTATCCGTCAGCTTTTTAGGCCTACTGCACGTTAAATACACACTATCGTATCGTATAAGTGTTAGACCCTTAGTTTGTTTGACATTAAAATTTCGGTTCGTTCGGTTACTGTTGATACTGTGCGAACTGCAGTCTTTGTGGCATCAACACGAATCAAAACAAACTCGATGATTATGCTGTCCGCACATGTGCAATAACATAAAACAAGTTGTGTCGATCATAAGGATCGAAACGATATGTGGCCCACCGCAGCTTTTGGTTACAGTTTTACAATGCCTACAGTTTTACAATCAATACAAAAGAATTTTACACAATCAA
>Ga0209637_1000561_pt1 | contig 10946 bp, 5 predicted proteins | sample OlaalgELextract3_2_FD_187379 | JGI IMG/M metagenome (GOLD analysis project Ga0209637, IMG submission 187379) | Olavius algarvensis symbiont microbial communities from Tuscany, Italy - Type G ELBA extract 3 (SPAdes) (version 2) | ecosystem: Host-associated > Annelida > Digestive system >... | reverse complement strand
GGGGGGGGGGTGTTTATTGCATTGATACTATGGTTTGGTTGTGCTGTATGTAAAAGTTTCCCACAACATCTACGGTTTCTATAAAATTTAACAAAAAACTCATTTTTGGCCTATTTACCAACTTTGTCGCTATTATGCAGTGTGAAACAAAGTTAAGAAATTGCTACGTCCGGATCCTGCTCACTCCAAAAATCTGATTTAATCTTTCGCGTACAACGCCAACTTTCAAAAATGTGATGTTGTTGACAAAGCATTAAACTGAGGTAAAAACAGAACATGCTTGGTTGAGGTGACTTGTAATGCATTTGTTATGGCTGTGCTGAATGAAATATTGTGAGAAGATGCTATATTTTTTGTTTCTGTGGCAGCCTCTGGAGATAGACGAGTTCGTTGCCGAGTTGAAAAGTGCTGGTGTCAACATCGCATCCAAGGATGTCATAGATTTCCTTGACGAACAGGTGATGAAAGTCCTATTTAATTATACTAGGAAATAAGCTGTTTTGGTGCACGAATGTCTGTTATGATAGTTTTTCTTCGTTAATACAGTATTGCATTTGTTGCACATTTCCTCGGGACAATCTTAGTACAGGCACTGCCGGCACTCGTAGAATTGATATTCGAGTAGTCTCGCCATACGTGGCCAATATATTATGTTTATCTCACACATTTTGTCCTATGCGGGCCCCTGGATGTGTACAATAGACCCGATCCATTTCATGGCCGGATGGCGTAAAGGCGACCTGAACCAGACTTATAGTTTCGTTGGGTTTAGTTTATCAATACGTTAGATAGTCTGTGGTGTTCGAGAAGGACTCTCTCCCACTCCTTAATGGCAGAGACCTCACAGCCTGTATGGCTTCTATTGTTCATTGGATCGCCCTTGTCCTTGAATTTTTTCCGAATTTTTCAATACTTGGAAAGTCCTACAAACCAATAGTAAGTTTGAAAGTCCTTAAATTCGTGCAGCAAGGTCCTTGAATCCATCTTTTGTACCATGTGTCAAATGCTTAATTGCTAGGTACTGTAATTTAACGTTTTGTATCTCTCTTTGGTAAATGTATGTTAAGCCACATTTTTTCTTGAAATTGCTTCATTTACATAATCTGTGCAATCACATGTGTATTTTGTTGTGGTCTATCAAGTTGTATATGAGGTCTTTGAAATTGATTATGAAATTAGAGGGAGAACCCTGATTAATGACCTAACGACCTCAACTCTCGTCACTTATTTAAGCCCAAAATCAACAGTATGACTATTTACAGCGACGGACTACAACAGACCACAGCGGATTAGAGTTAGGGTTACGGTTGTGGTCTGTTGTAGTCCATCGTGGCCCGTTGCAGTAAACAGTCATACCCCAAGATCAGTGTATTTGGTGAATGTACACTAGTCACACAGCGGCATTGCTCTAACAATAGCAAACTTTGATTAACTGGTGTCACCCGAATGCTGTACTAAGTGGAATCTCATTTACTTGCACAGATTTGGTGTAATTACTGGTGTGAGGAAATTGTGATAATAAAAGGTGTATATTTAACAGAGCATTCTGTTTACAACTCGAAAAAGCAGCACGGGCTGGGCAGCAAGACGTGCTGGAACAAAGCGGGGCAAACGCCGCAAACGGTCACAGCCTCGTTCAACGCAGATGTCAAGGCAACAGGAAACAGAAGATTACTGAACTTCTTGATCTCATGGACTTTGATCTCGCGTCGTTTCGCTATGTACCGCCTGGTTGTTGATGCAGAGTGCATAATTTCAATGTTGTTTGCCACCACTTGGTGGCCACATCTGAGATGTGATGTCGGTGTGGAGGAAGGGAAATATTTAACAGAACTGTCTCTGTGCTGCAGTATTGTGTACCATTATAATGATGCAGTAGTACGAGCAGTTCTTACAGGTCAGTTGACTGTATCGGGTTTGATCTTGATTGATTTAGCTCCCTATCTTTCAAGCATCTCCATCTCTTTGGTCTTTGTGGTGCTATACACATTTCTATTTTTCTGTTACTCGGTACATTCTTGCTTTACCTTTTACTGAGCGGAGTCTGGTGGGATTGGCTTTTAATCTGGTTTTGTAACCACTGCACATTGTACTTCAGTGCTATGGCATTGTTGGTTCGATCTTTTGAACCGTAAAATTGCCCTAGAAATGATCTGTGTTAAGTCGGACATTGTATATCATACCATACCTCTGTGCAGTTGTATTAAAGTATATAAATCCATTACTGTTTGTCGTTTGCAAATTTAGAGTGGTAAAAATCACAAACTGTCTCGGCTGGAAACGTTTTGGGGTAAAATGTGGTAAGTAATGCGAGTCATTCTGTGTGGTATTTTAATCCTAGATGCTTTTTTCTGCACAGTAATGGTTCATGGGGGTAAAAAAGACCCCACCAATGGGGCACATGGACATAACCAACATTGATCCCTACATTTAAAGGTATGACAAATTGAAATAACTTCCAGCCAACACCAGCCCAACGCCCAAAATGCAAGGAACATGCAAATGGAAATATCTTAGGCCATGATTTCAACGTCATTTCCTACATTTTCTACTATAACCAACTGTATTAACTTGACGCTGATGACATCGGATATCAACAAGCATTTGAATGTGCACATGGTCTGTATATAACCCCGACATGTGAAACATTACTGAAAGTATTAGAACTTCTGGTTTTTATACCAGATTTATGTCAAGCCAATGAATTTACTGCTAACCTAATACAGCGAGGTTTTCGGCTTGCAAGTGGCCACCTTGCATTTCTGGTGTTGACGTCGAGTTATTTCAGCTCGTTGTACCTGAAAACGTAGACATCGACATCAGTGTTTCACACGCATGCAGCAGTCATTTGTAATGTCGACCGTGTCTTACACGGGATAAGATAAAAGCAGTTGTGGTGTCGGCTGCCATCTTGCATTTTCAAGGTTATCTTTGACGTCGCTGTCAATGGTAAACACTTCCTCTGGTTTTGCTGGTATGATAATCCCTCATTGGCCTGTTGTGTAGACACTTTAACCACTGTCATAATGTTGTTTGCCAACCGTTAACACACATTTCTGTAAAATTAGCAATTTTAAAGGTCATTTTCCTAAGTTATGCAACGCCACATCCAGTAGGGCTATTGATATTTTCCACCTAACATGACCCACATCACCGCCTTACCTTGTGAAACCCAGATGTTCTCAATTGTTACATAATGTTGAAATGTATTAGATACCCAGTCCATTTCTGAGAAAAGTCACGAACTTGTACCAAGGAGCCATAACAGAAGTTAGGCTTGACTGAGTCTTTTTACCACATAAACCATAGGAGGGTTAAATTAAGTGGCCATTGTATTTACAAACTTGTTGGGTCTCAGTTAAGACAAGATTTGCACACAGTGCTGTGCTGTACAGTGTACATTGTAGCCAGCATGTCAGCATGAATCATCAGATGGCTGCTGAACCATTAATTGAAATAATTGGCGGCTGTTATAACTGTATTGCAGGCCCAGCCAGTCCCTCCACTGTTCCCAGAGGGACAGCTGGTAGTTTTTCGCATTTTTATTGTAAGCAAAACCACATATCATATGATGGCATCCACATTAGAGTGTTGCACAGGACTAGTTATTCAGTCCTACTCCCGCCGTTCCCGCCAACACCTGTCCCGCGCCCGTCATGCTCAGTCCCGCTCCCGCAGATGCGAGTCCTGTTCCCGTCCCGATCCCGCGAACACATTTTCTTATCCCGACGAATTCCTGCTTTGTTATGTATGTACTAGGCTATGTATCACAGCCTGTATAGACCTATATTTATCTTAAATGTCTAGGCGTAAAGTGTTGTCTCGTTGAACCAATTTGTGCACAGCTACGTAGGTACATAACTCAAGCAGAGAATGAACAACAGACATCAGGCCAAGCCCAAATTCTCAGTGTTCTGAGCCAAGAATCTGGGCTCGACCTGGTGTCTTTGTATTACATGCAGTACACACAGCGAGATGCTATCAGCACTGCAGCAGCTGCCACTGCCAGCAGCCTCACAGACAGACCTCCGCATTGTGATGTGACGGTCACAGCGGCGACACACAAATTTTATGACGCTTCTGATAGACACACATCAGGGTGGTGGTGGTGCATTTACAGCTATACAGTGTACAGACATACTCGCTTTGATGCCCGAATGCGATGATATACATGCAGTTATCAAAAGCAATAGATAGACAACGAAAGCAGCGAGCAGTAAACGTTGACGAATCGATGTTGGCGGGACTAGCGTGAGATTTTATCCTGCGCCCGCGGGATTACCACAACTTACACTCCCGTCCCGCTATTACCGCGGGATTTCAAGAAATTTGGATCCCGATCCCGCGGGATTTTACCACTCCCGTGCAACATTCTACTCCACATTTGCCGATAATTTTTTGTTGTGCCATTTTTGTGCTTTTATCATAACATGAACATAGACAACTAATTATTGTTGACGTAGAGTGTAGTCGACCTTGCAAGGTTTCATATGTTGCCTGTGAACTTGTGTATATATGTGTTAACTTACTAAATAGATGTTGAATTTGCTGTTTATATATATATATATATATATGTTGTTGTTTTTATAGGTGTAAAATGCATTTATTGTACATGTTGTCAAAGAATTTATCCAGTGTTTTGTACAGTACACATTTACTGTGTTCATTTTGAATTGACATACCACTGTTATACAGTTAAATGTACGAGTTACAGTAGCTGTAGTACTGGTAGTTATTTGTAATAGGTGTACAGTGCACTGTGAATATGTACCGTTTGTCATAGGTTAATATGTGAATATTAACACGTCCTACATTAATTTGTTAAAATTTTAATTACCAAATTATTACATTGTTAAAGGTCCAAGTAGTGGAACTTGTACTGTCGGGTTTTAACTAGCAGCTAAGTAATGTTTAGCATCCCTCTCAGACAAATCGTAAATCATTTCTCTTTTTCCAGTCAACTGATTACGCTCATCAACTGCAAACTGATCAACAACTAATGGTAAGTTAAAAAAAATTATCAGCCATTGTTTTCCTGTGAAATGCAGCAGTTATTTTTAAGTGTAATGGTTTGGAAGGGCTTGTGTATTATCACAGGTTTATTTTTTTTCATATTGCATTAGCTGTAGGTTTGGTTATTAAGTGTGCAGTCAGTTGACTGGAAAGAACTAGTCTCCAATATGATTAGATTTGTAAAGAATAGTCGTTAAGCGTTACTCAGTTTAAGCTCAGCAGTATGCATTCTGTTATAGTTACTAAACCATTAATACTGTAACAGTATCATATGTTTTATGTATTTTACCGAACTGTGTCCACATTACCACAGCGGCCACCAATATGGCTGTACATTAATGTTTGATGCCAAACAATTTCATTTTAGTAATGAACTATAGTAATGCTGCTGCAACAGGTTTTTAAAATTACTACTGTGTAACATATTGCACACCAGTTTTGCAACCAGGGTTGGCAAGTTTCAGCGAACATCGGTCTGCCAGCTTCTGCCAATGTAATGTTTTTGCATCATCTTAACGTATCATGTGCTTCGTCAAAACATTGCCATTGATGAATATTAAACCCAAAAAAACTTTATGAATTTTTATAGAACACAAGATAACTGATGGCACCATTTACCATTTTACCACCATTGTGCAGGCCTCCTGTAATTAAAAGTGTAGTTTAAGTAGACTATGTACTAGCGTTTGTACAACTCTGAACACTAATGGTCACATTGGAGTTAGTTTGACTACCAGGTTCTGTCTTTTATTTTAGCCTAACAGATGTAGTTTTTTGTTGATGATAATGAACAGCTGCTGCACTGAATAAGTGTTTTTTATACCATCCCATGATAACGGCATTTTCGTTTTTATCATTTTTAATGAGTTTAAACCTAAAGTTTGGCACAAACATGTTTTTGTTGAAGAAACCCAACCCTGCACTTAACTGTACATTCTTGAAACCCCTCAACACAAAACACAAAACTGATAATGACGGACCATTACAATTCCAATGTCGCCGGAAATAAATACGGCTAGTTCAAGAATATATATGCTTTCGGTTAGTTATGAAAATGCTGCAACAGAAGTTCATTCCAACGTTCTTCAAAGGGAAGTCAAATGCCAATTTTAAGCAACTATCAACACGCTTTAGCTTTTATGCAGATTAACTGAGTGAAGTAAGCTGTTAACTTCTTTACAAACAAGAAGGAATGCAGCATTAGCAATTAAATACACCTAGCTATACAGCAATATCAATTAACTGGTTTATGATAACTGACAGCGACCTGCCAAAAAAGAATTCCTGCCTCTGGTAAATTGATGCTAATTAGGAGACACTGCCGATGACTAAATATGCATTCAGTCACTTAAACTACTATACAGTTATAATACACAGATATTATTCAGCATGTCATGTATTCGTAATCTGTATCATACACGCAGCTACAACTTGCAAATCCATCGCGCCAGATTACGACTCGTATTTCCATCTAGGATTATTCACTCGTGGACAATGCTAAGTGGAGATGAACTGGAAATAAATTTTCCAAGCAGCAGTTTGCAGATGCAAGTGGCTGTTTTCAGCAAGCACCACAGGTCCACCACGTCAAACAGCAATCCAACGACCGACCAGCAATCACGAAACACGTCGTCCTGTTCAGAATGTTAAACAGATTTTATAAAACAACAGAACTGTTACATTCTGCACGTCTGCTACATACGCAGTGAAAAAAGAAATGGGAAATATGCAAGAGTTGACACCATATGTACAGTATCAGTGTAAAAGGTGAATAGGTGTGGGTTGTGACAGGAAAATATTCACCAATATTTAGCCAAACTACGGTCTGCCAAAATCAAGAGCCAACAACGCAATTTCAGCTAGTTCACTCTGAATTTGGCTACTACAGATTCTGAGTTAAGTTCTCTGAAAAGCCGTTACATCAATGTTGTATTGCAGACACTGTGGCAAAACTCACACAGTATGCACAGATAACGGACAGACTGATTGGAACGAGGCTTACCAACAGTTTCACATCTATTTAACATGCATTTACATCTATTCAACTGAATTTTGCTATTAGAGATTATGTGTATTACAACAACTCCAAAAAGCAGTTATATGCCAAGCAGTTACATGCCATCTTGCATTGCAGTCAGTGATATTGTGGCAAAACTCATCATAATAACGTACATTTATAGATAATAGAAAGACTGCTTGAAACAGGACTCGAGTGCAGACCTACCCAAGTCACATATTCAGCAGCATGCTGTTCGTACTATTTTTTAAATTCACACTACCTCCAGTATATTAGGAGGGTGATGAGAAGTCTATGCCAAGTAAAGTAACACGCTAGCTATCAATACAGACAATACTGTAAATGATTATATAGTCGAAGAAAACCTAGTTGTAAACACGGAGTAGAACACAGGAGCAAGATTTTGCCTCAATTGTGCACATTTACTATTAATTTTTAAGCTAACAATTACTAATTGTAGCTTCACTTCGGCTTCATGTTTCTCGAATTTCTGCACGAACATCATCAATAGTATTTTGGTTATATCAGAATTTAAGTCAGCTTTAGAACGTTTAACTACGTTACCTGCTAGCACAACATTAATGGGTACAGCATTCCACACATTGACAACTGTTAGTGAAAGAAAACGTATAGAAGTCATACTGAGCCCTATTTTTCTGTATCTCAACTCATGGCCTCTAGTTACTAATGACAGTTGCTATGTAGTTGCGAAAAAACACATTCAGTGCTCATGATCACCATCTACAGCCAAATGCAGACAGCCTAGCATACTGCAATAGAAAAACAGCATGTAGTTACGCCTGAAATACTTCAAGGTGAGATCTGGGACGTGATATCACACACTATAAACATCGTAAGTGTTTTTATCAACTACCAAACTATCCTTAGCCTGTTTGTCTAATAAATGTGTCGTCCTTCAGTGCTAGGACACTGTTGGTTGGGTCATGTGACCTGTAAAACCGTCTCCGAAATGACCTATAATGTGTCGAGTGGTACGTTAAACTCTACTATACCATACATACCTAATAAATGTGTAAAATATTTCTTTAACAATATTGTGCACTGTTGCAAGATATTTATACAAATGACAATTTACTTACTTGTGACATTTTAAATTACTTGTGATGATTTCTAGAGGCAGTTTTCACATAACGGTGCAATAAGAGTTCAGCTGTATAAATTAAAGAAACTTTTAGCATCCATATCTTGAATTCAAAACTAGTGGCGTGAAATTCTCGTTAGGATGGGAATTCGAGGACACGAGCAGTGAACCCGCTGTGACTGTTGCAGTAGTTTAGCGGTGATCACCAACAAACACCGCCCCAGCCAGCAACAGCTAACAGCCGCCCGACAACCGCCACGCCGGCCGCTCAGCTCGCCTACTCGCCATCCGGCTCCTGACGCGTTCGGTCAGCTACCGGTACATCACACTCGTACTCGCACACCCCCAACTGCTTACACCATCTCCGCCCGCCTGTCTGCCACCTGCATGGCACAGAACATGACAGCTGTTATTCTAGTATATGCAACAACATCATCAAACAACAATGAAGGGCAAACTACAATAGAAAACCAACTAGCCACTTATATGCTGCAATTACCAAACTCAACATCAGCCTCTAAAATGCAAGCGCAAAAAATAATACAGTGTCTCGAAAACTGACGGCAGCAAGTTAGCCCTAATTAGCTTCAACAAAAAGCAACTACATCCAATATAAAATGTCTTGGCACGTCTAAAAATCAGGCTGTTCATTCAAACAGGCACAGTGCCATCTACACATTTTTAAACTGCAAACCCTATTCAGCATCTGTTCTGGGTTACATTAAAACTGTTAATACAGACTACCCAGATATTCTTCAACCACTAATCTTACGGGAGTCATTCCGACATTTTTGAACACTCTGCACCTAAAGCACAATGCCATCAGTCAGTCACGTACTTTACACAAGGAAGAAAATATCATGACAGTCGCAACGTTTATGCTGTAAGATAGCGACCTGTCGCAGGGATGTCCACTGCGGAGACACCACTGCAAACGTTACTACTCCACAGCTGCAACAGCCAACTCTAGTTGTCCTCATCTGGCGATCGGCTACGGCTGTGGCTACGACTGCGAGCCTGTTCAGCAGGTGGACTCTGAGAACCATCTTCCGGTGCGTTATCAGCCGCAGCATCGCCTTCTTGTTTGCCCTGGTTGTCCTCGTCGTCTGGTCGCGGTGACTTAGATGTTTCACGGTTGTTCGCGTCGTGATCCTTGCCGTCGTTGGCTTCCGGCTTCTCGTCCTCGCGGTTGTCACGATCGCGACTGCGGGAGCGGCTGCGGTCACGAGAATGCGAGCGACTTTTGTTGCGGCTCCGGCTACGAGAGCGACTCTTCTCACTGTGGCGTCGGTGACGATGACGCGACTGGCTGCTACTGCGGTCACGGTTACGTGAATGACTACGACCTCTCGATGACCGACGACGTTTGTGAGATCTGCTTCTTGAACGTGATCGACTGCCACAACAAATGGTAACACAGAACTATACAAATGTCAATTAGTACATCACCATCACACAATCAGTTGGCACTGCATTCATCAGTCTCCATACTGTGATTATTATTATATAAAAATATGATTTCCATAACATACAAGAAGCTCAGCTGTCGCAGAAACCGTGCAACCCTTTGTGTCATTGAATATTTTGCTAAGTCACTCAAGATCACTCAAGGTCATTCGAAATGACATGTTGCAGTCCGACCCAGACTGGTAATAGCTTTTTCAAATGCGCCTTACATACCTGCGACGTCGGCTACTTCTTGTAGAACCTCGACGACGATCCTCCTTTGGCCGACCATAGCGAGCATACTGGACCCTCAGCTCGCGACCGTCCAGCACGCTGCCATCCATTGCGTCGATGGCGTCCTCGGCATCGCGGTCGTCATAATAGCGGACGAAAGCGAAGCCGCGGCTCTCCTGCTTGTACGGATCCCTCGGAATGTACACGTCGCCAACCTCGCCGTATTTCTCGAAAACGCGCTTCAGCATGTCCCCTGTCGTACGATACGTCAGATTGTCCACCTTCAGCGATATCATACCTTCGGTATTCGGTGGTCGTCGACCGTAACTCATTGTAACCCAAAAAATCACTCCCGAAATTACTAAGTTCCAAACAAACAAAATGGCGCATACAAAGCTCGGTCACGTGCACGTGCTCTTCTACAGCGGAAATAGTGGGTGCGTTCAAAAAACCCAATCACGTCCATCGCGTCAATCTGATCCATAGATCGTCATACTCATCCACAGCATACCTAACACGAACAGTACGCCGACTGCCCATAGGCTGCACTGTTGAATTGTGTGACGGCACAGTGCTGCTAGCAGCACGGCTGGCTGCGGCAGCTACCGCCATGTTTAGAGTAAGCCAGCAGCAGGATCAGATGAGTGCTGAGTTGATACGCTGCAGTGGTCCAGTTGGTAGAGTATCGGACTCGTAACCAAGAGGTTGTGGCCTTGTGGGTTCGACTCACACCCGGTCAACTGCAAGCAACCTTGAGCAAGTTGCTAACCTACTGTGTGCTTAGCCCAACTCAGCCTCCTACCCTCAGCGGTGTGGGAAATGAGTAGTAGCTACGGCTACGGGGTGAAGGCCTAGTGTGGCTGATTGGGGCGATGGTGTGTCTGCTAGCTGCACCGTGAGTCCAATTGTCCGTTAGCGCGGGCAATGGATGGCCACATAATGCGCTGCGGCACCATTGGCTCATGCCAATTAGCTGCTACTTCCGAGATTGTAAAGCGCTGCTGGTCACGAGTCTGACTCATTTAAGTGGCGCTATATAGCAAGTGTCCAGACCTTTACCTTTTTACCTTTTTATCTGCCGTATAATTACACTTTACAGTGATTACTACCTATATATATACATACATACCGGTA
>Ga0209637_1000560_pt1 | contig 10955 bp, 8 predicted proteins | sample OlaalgELextract3_2_FD_187379 | JGI IMG/M metagenome (GOLD analysis project Ga0209637, IMG submission 187379) | Olavius algarvensis symbiont microbial communities from Tuscany, Italy - Type G ELBA extract 3 (SPAdes) (version 2) | ecosystem: Host-associated > Annelida > Digestive system >... | reverse complement strand
TTTCCTAACCAGACTCAAGACCCACCTTTTCAATACCTCATTTTCTCCCTTTCAGCACATAACTTAATCTAATTTTATGATAATTTTGTGTGTTTTTATTTTTAATTTCCTGTAACAAGCGCCCCAGAGCTCTGGTGGTGGGGCGCTATAGTAAGTTTCGCAGATTAGATTAGATTAGCTGAGTGTACCAGTTACCAGCCAAATATACACTAAAACAGCCAGGTCATGCCATGGCACGTAACCATGGAGCTATAATTAGAACCATAACCTATCGTCACGGAGTAACTAAGTACAAAAGCACTAGCACTGGGCAGCACAGGCATTACTTTTACAAACTTTATGAAACCAATGGGACTATTTTCGTGATTTTTTTCCAGCAGACCCAAGTCCCTGGGATACCAGCCAGAGTAAATAAATTGTGGAAAAAATCCACCATTTGGGCATAATGGTGTAATAATATATATACAGCAACACACATGAGTGAACAGCAATCTCAACAGTCGAGCTCTAACACAACAATCAGCCAACATGCATAAAAACAACAGAATACAGAACTGTTAAGGAATAAATCATATCATCCAACCTTGTCCTTCCACGACCTTGTAATTAATTCCAGTGAATCTGATGGAATCTTTCTCGATGCAAGTCGACACGCATGCAACTTGTGAGAACCTAACAGACCAACACCAGACAGTTCACAACTGTCATGAAATCTGAAATATAACAGATGCCTTTTGCACACACAGAATGAGTCCGTCAATTCCAAATGTGGTTTTTGTTGAGCCCATAGCAATTACTATTACTATTATTAACGACAGTATTTATCCTGCCGTAAGCAAAGCTTCAAGGAAAGGTAACAAAAGGTCAGTTGTCAGTCGAATGACTGTCCAAACAGATGAGTCTGCAATAATGTTATTATTATTAAGAATGAATGTCATAGCAACATTATAGTCGATAGACTTCGAGGTTGCGGCCACAGCAAAAAGCTGCAGGAAAGTGAAAGTGAGTCACTCAGGGGTAAAGACATTTGACAGGCACGGTGTCAGTTGTAAGAATGCTCGAACAGTTCAGTTTTCAGGCGGCTGTTCAGTCCTGAATGTCAACTACTCGAGTGAATCAATCCTTATCAGGTCGTCCTGTCAGCACATGGCAAATATTGATAGCAATAACTGTCAACAAATGCATACACAATAAAAAAACTGCTTTTTACTGTGGCTAAAAATGTACAATATACAATATACAATGAGCAATATATACAGACTCTCCGGATCTCCAGCGTACTGGAATGTTAGTCTCTTGTTACCCATAAGAGACTGGAGCTACCCGTTATAATAGCTGATAGAAAGACACCAAGATCAGAATGTCAACATCAAGACCAAGTACTAATGACATGACTACAACCACAAGCTTAGACACCACGAGTGTATTTTTATGCTGGATAATGTCTCGAGACCAATATAATTCTCATAAGGCCACACCAGTGACAGTATCTATTATCAGAGTTTAACTGCCTATCACATAAAGCCTCCAGGGTCATCCACACTGGAGCAATGCCTCGTTATAATTATGTTAGAAAAAATTACAGATGGCACGAACCGAGAAAGCTGCGCATCATAGTGTTGGCCTGTCGCAATGCTTCAGACCGCTGTTCAGTTCTGAAAGTCAACCACTCGAGTGAATCAATCCTCATCAGGTCGTCCTGTCAGCACATGGCAAATATTGATAGTAATAATCGTCACAAATGCATACACAATTAAAGACTGCTTTTTTACTGTGGCTAAAAGTGCCAAACAGTCGCGTTCAGATCTACAGTCTTTGTCAACATCAGCCAATCTACTTCCTCAGCTAAAGACCAAGTTCAGTGAGCATGCGTTCTCATACACTGGTCCGTCTGCGTAGAACGCACTGCCTACCCACGTCTGCGACGTTTCTAACTCTGACACATTCAGACAGCTTTTAAAAACTCACTTTTTTAGCCTAGCTTTTAACATTAACTAACATTTATGTGACTTTTATACTGCATCTATGGCCGCTACATGTAATAGAAGCACTATAAATCTTATATGATGATGACGATGGAGGCGTATGTCCAGAACGTTGTCAGCAGCAGCTTTTATCGCAGCATCCGGCGATCACTACCAACAGACACTCAGTGAACCCTGGCTGCTGCATTCATCGCCAGACGAGTTCATTACTGCAACGGCGTTCTGTATGGTGTCTCTTCACAAGTCATCCGTCGACTTCAGATGGTCCTGAATGGTGCCGCTCGTTTGGTCGTTGGTGTTCGTAGATACGAACACATCACGCCGGCTCTTTGTGACGTGCTTCATTGGCTCCCAGTGCCACAGCTGACCAATTATGGTAAATGACGCGCATACGAGAAGAAGAAGAAATGCCACAGCAAATACAGTTCAAAATGGCAATATCTGCATTTGACTGTGTCTGTGAGCACTGTCCTGCCTACTTCAACAACGTCTGCATCCCAGTCTCCCGACATTTCTGGTCAGGCAAATCTTCATTCGGCAGAATGCCATGACATGCTTGTCCCTTCGAAAAGTACACAGTTCGGCCGACTGAGTTTCCACGTTGCAGCCACAGCCATATGGAACGCGCTTCCACCACAGCTCCGCTATCATCCACTAGTTGTTGACAGTTTAGAGCTGGGTTCAAAACCCATCTCTTCACACAGCCCTATTGACTCCTCTGAGAACTTTTGTTTTACATTTTACCACAAAGACACAGACACATAAGCATTAAATAAAAATAAGAACAACAACAACAGTGGCTTCACTTCCCTAGTACATCATCAATGAATGTATGAAACACTGACGTCACAAGTGGCAGCATTAAGTTGTGTGTCGGCGGCAGGGGTGAAATCTGCAGAGCCCGCACTGCCGACAGTCTCAACGACTAGCTTTGTGACGGTGAAAATGTCGAGGCCGTGACGTTCACCGAGATCAAGGCAACGTTGTCGCTGATCTGTTTCATAAATGCCTGCAACATTTCCACACCAAGTAAAGACGATTTATTCAGATGAAAATCTGTCATTCTGCTCAGAGACAGACAAGTGACATTCAAGATGTTTCAAGATGTCACATTCATTCTCCAATCTTTGCTTCGAGTCTATATAATGTAAAGCTTCCACTTTTCAACAATATACATAAACTTCACCATACGAAACATCAAAATCATAAATAATCACATTTCCAAAGCTCAGGAAATATCACCACTCATTTATTTTCAAACTTTACGACAGATTACTTTATTTACACAAACTGTGTACTAAAAGACAAGGAAATATACATAAAACGTATCAGTAAACCTTTCAGAAGTCTGGCATATAAGTCGATCTGTCTCGTGTGAGGTACAGTGGCTACGTAGATGGCAACAAGATCAATTTCTTTTTCCTCAATCAAATAATCAACGAATGCTTCGAGCACAGCATTACACAATGCCTCCTGTACATGCCACACATTTCATTTTATGTCATGCACAGGAAAACAAAAGTTGAAAACTAATATATTATATTAAATGGAAACAATGACAAATCACAATGCTCAAATAACTCCCGCCTTTCTATAGACAAATATTATTATAATAACGATTCTGTAAAGATGTAATGCTGAGCTATGTCAAAACTGACGTTTTCTCTAAGTCCGAGAGCGCGGAAGAAAAGAACCAAGTGAGCCATGAATCGCAGCAGCTGTGGATCTGAGCGGGTTGCAGTGTCACTACACCATTTAGACATTTCCTCAATCAGACCTAACAGAAACATCATCATCATCACTGCTGAAGAAACTACTGTTCACGAAGTGCCAGGCAAACTGCACACACTAGATTATTTACACTACCATCACGACTAACATCTGCCACCATCGTTTCTATCTGCATTTGCACATGTGATAAAAGACAATCTGTATTAACATCATGGCGCTACGCAATCTTAAGAGTTGCATGTCAGAAACGACGATGACGGCGTATTAACATCACAGACATATTGTAACTGTCAATCAATCCTTTCCCCAACAAAATCTTCGTCACTAATTGCTGGATAGCATGACTATTATGGCACGGCCAGTGCATTATGAGCCAATGACCATCACCACCACGCTACCTTACGGCCAGTGCATTATGAGCCAATGACCATCACCACCACGCTACCTTACGGCCAGTGCATTATGAGCCAATGACCATCACCACCACGCTACCTTTACCTTTACCTTGAGGACATCAGCAACGTGACTATCAGCCAGTGTCAAAGACATGCTAAGAGTGTCAGATCACATATCACTGTGTTGACAAATAAACCGTGTTTTAGGGACCATGACATTTTGCACGTAACTTTAACAAATGCTTTGGTGTTACAATACAGCAAACATTTCATTATGCAAGGTAAGCGGTAGCACTGATTTGGTGATGGGGACATTCTTTGTACGATAGATTACCATTAGTTCCACAATGATGCCTGCATAAACCACAATGATGTGTTGATGTATTTGCATTTGTTAAATACATATACAAAATACTGTTAGTCTCTATTCCAGACAGTGAGTGTATTCAAATATATTACTATTGGCATTGTCAGTAATGATGAATTTCTGAATGACACAGAACTTCTCAGAACACTCTGCAAGGACCTTCTGTAAATATACAAACAAAAACATTACACTTTTTTTTACAATTTCAATACAAAAACTACTAAATTACAACATAAATGAATTATTTTACTAATGCAAATTGTGACGGAAATAAATAAAACACACACATCTCTCTCACAGCAGTGATGCTAATAAAGCAATTACAATTACAATAACACTAGTGCAGCCTCAATGGAAAATAATAACAAAAAATAATGTTAATTTAGACACTCAGAGATAAAAAAAATGTACTTCATTGCGACATGACTGAATTTTGTCGAAGATCCGCTGTGCTGTTATCCTGCAAACACAACGATATATTAGACAGATCAAAAAATACAGATGCCATTAATAACAAAGGAAACTGTAACAAAATTTTAACAGCTATCCACCATGGCATATGTTGTAGCTGCTTTTGCCAATTTCAGTGAAGTGAGGACAGAATGACAAACGAAAACGACGTAGCTCCAAGCTAATGTGGATGCAGTTTCAGTAAAATGGAGTCATTTCTCAGCTCTGCAGGATAAAATATCCATCGTCTTCACTTTCAACTTAATTTTTATGTTTGGAACTGAACTTCACTTAAAATCGTAATTGTTCACAGCAGTCTGTGACACCGAGGGCCTGCACTTAACCCTCACTAGTTCACCACGGTTGGGTGGGTCCAGCCTGCAATAGATGATGTTCTAGTCATCTCAATGTTTTAACCCTCACTAGTTCACCACGGTTGGGTGAGTTCAGCCGGCAATAGATGATGCTCTAGTCATCTCAATGTTTTAACCCTCACTAGTTCACCACGGTTGGGTGAGTCCAGCCTGCAATAGATAATGCTGTAGTTATCTCACTGTTTCCCAAGGGAGATATCTGACACATTCAAGTGCAACCTGATGTCACCACAAAAAACCAGCCACTAACTAACTAACTGATAACAGCAGTAGTTGAAAGAAAGAGGGAACTTGAGCACTATCATGGTAGACAAGTAAACAGTCGCTTGATAAGCATATCATTGTATTTACTGTTATTATATTATGGCTGAAAAGATCCCATTAGGAATACTATAACGTCTTACAAACTACCAAATAGATTACAAAGTAACTAGTTGTGTAATTATCTTATACGTATTACACTACATATATACCAGACAAATTTTACGACACAACTTGACTGCCAATTTCATAGCAACTTCCACAGTCCACACTCAGATGTTTTACCTGTACACTCACTCAGATGTTTTACCTGACACTGTAAATTATTTTAAACAACAACCAGGTCTAGAAGGACTGCTTACGTTTCTTCGGGGTAGGAGGACGGCAGTGGAACAAGTTGTCGCGATCCAGTGTAGGAAGATCGAATGTGGTTCTCGACTTTCTGGTCCACCAGTGCTCGGAAGTACGCCCACACATAGTCGTGCCACGAGTGAAGGTACGGCAGAAGCTGGTGCAGGTTAGCACAGAGGGCAGCATACATAGCCCTCTCCACCAACGGAAGACGTTCCTGCATGTGATACAACAGTTTTCAAAGCCGACATGCCAACTTAGACTGCATACATACAGACATACTCAGCATCTTGTTTACCTTGTTCTGTTTACCACAGCTCTTCCAGTTTAAGCTGAATCTCTCAACATTGTTCCGACAGGAAACCTTTGCAGACTGTTGCAGCAGTGACGAGCTAATACGTAATAACAAAAAACTGTGCACAACCAGGCCTATTATCAGTGTTACATGTTTTCAAGGGCAACATATAACATTAACAATTAGAGAAAACAGTAAGTTTGTAAAAGATCTCAAAACCCATTAACTGTGCAATAACAAATAGAAATACATAAAGCTAAAAAAGCACTTGTGCATGATGGTAAGTCACTGGATCAGACGTTCATGAAAATGGCCTGCGTTCACTCTATAAGTTTACCTGCAACTGGTCAAAGCATTGATTCAATTGGTCCAATACCTTCCGAGTTAAATAGTAGGCCTAACAAATATAAAAAAGATACAGATATACAAAGCTCTGTCATATTTTGATACTCCAAAACATCGAACAATAAGTATGGTTATATCGGAAATGCATAATAATGAAGTTCAGTAGGTATCAGCTGACCAAAGTTACAACTGAAAAATCCTCAGTGGCACATGAAACGGCAGAAATTAGCCACTAGCAGTTTTTGTACCAGTTTGGTTGGGCACAATGCTAGTGCAATGTCCATGTCACATGTCGGCAAGTAACTTTCATAAATGACGTCACAGTGCAAATGTGCACCGCTAAACCTGCCATCAGATCATACTACCAACATCAGCTGCTGTTTCATTATTTACTATCATCAATATTACACTAAAATTCTTATCATATGTAACAAGTGTGAGTGTTAAAAGTTACAGACTTCTTCAGACAGCTGCCAGCACGTCTTCTTCCAGATATCACGGTTGCGATTTCCCTCGACCTTCCGCACGGAACCGGCAGGACCAAGTGAGTCAAGGTTTGGGTCGTGGTAAAGACGCCAGCCATTCAGCGTAGCAGCACGCCACATCTGACCCACCTTCATGCATACTCTATGAGCCTGCCAATCAATTCAGCAGCAGCTTTCACGTTTACATCATCTGGCTAGGAAAATGGTCAACTCTATTCTATGCAGTGATGGAACCTCACAAACCCTACCATACCACACCATACTCAGGTACAACAACTATGAGCAGGGTGTCAGGCAAGGTGTAGGTACACGTCCCACATGACACAAGTACAGCAACTCAGCAGTGCTGTTGTTAAGCGAATAATGGTGCAGGTAGCCAGCCATTGATGCAGGATACATATGCAAATACATAGACAAAATGCATCACGAATACAGCAGAGGAGGTGGGGTACTGAGGCGGGATGGAAATGGGCACGGTGTGGAGGCCTAGGTACCAAACTCACAACCAGTCCCTAAGTCACATTGTGCTATTTCCGAGATCTTCAGCGTTACGAAGATGCAGCAGCACAACACGGCAAATTAATCAATATCATATGGAATAATTATAACTGCGATGTGCACAGCCCGTCTTGCTCAATGGACAGCAGTGGAGTTCAGAAATCTGTGCTGCAAACTGGGACCAGAAAACTGGCACTGTGTCTAATAACAATATTTCCTACCAGATGCACTGCTCTATTCACATCATAAACTGGTACAAGAAAAATCAATCACCAAGCACCACATCAGCACGACACATAGGAGAAACTTGATTTGATTTTCTATGCCGATCATGGACTGCACTTCATCAAGTCAGTCATGCTATCATTAGGTTCTGACCTCATCAATCTGCCCAGCACGGATGCACACAAACATGTGTTCCAACAGCCGCATGTCGTCGGCAACATCGAGATCTAGCAGCTGTCGACCTTGTCTCAGTGGAGCATCCGGGTCCTACAAACGCCAAACACTGACGTAAAACATACTATTTGTGAAAAACTTACTGGATGTTTCTGTACAGTTTACATAATTAGCAGTAATATGATTATGCCACTATAAAGCTAATTTAACAATTTAAATATGGTTTTGCATAATTTTTGATCTTTTCCGGCTTCATTCATTAAATACCACAATGTTTCTTCTGCACAGAACACAAGAATCACTAATACTAACAATGCTGTTAAATCGATCTACTTACTGTGCAGAATTACACCAGCTTAGGCTTCGTCTCCAAAGGACTTCTATGGATTTCTGGAACGAGACATTTACAGGCTGTAGGCCCTTTGGGTGAGTCAACCAACAGCTTAAAAAATGGTTGGCTAAAAATTAAATATGAAGGTAACTTAATATACCTCCTGAACAACATAATAGGCCACAACAAAGATATAAAGTAAAACGAGACATCACAAACCAGTCGGTCCACTATTGTCCGTATAGCCGTAGTACAAGTGCCAACTGCTTTCTGCTGCTTCAGCATATACAAAGTGTTCTCCCTAATCCACACATAGACACATGCCACACATTCAAGCACATTCTTATCATCACTGTCAACCAATCACACACAACTTTATATAGCGCCATCCGCAAGCGAATCGGAGGCATGCGGCAGTATTCGCTCTAGGCAGATTGTTCATGGTCACTGTATACACAGTCACACCGTCCAGTTTTTACATTGTATATGCATAAAAGCACTGAAATAATTGGCAGATCTACAGTTATTATTATTATTTTTATTAAGAATGAATGTCATAGCAACATTGTAGTCGATAAACTTCAAGGGTGCGGCCACGACAAAAAGCTGCGGGAAAGTAAAAGTGAGTCACGCAGCAGTAAAGTCGTTTGACAAGGCGCGGTGTCAGTTGTAAGAACCCTCGAACAGTGCAGTTTTCAGGCGGCGTCGAAAAATGTGCAGTGACTCAGAAGACTGCACTGCCGTTGGCAAACTGTTCCACACACGAGCTGCAGTTGAACTGAACGCATGGCCACCGATGGTCACGTGTTCGGTTCGAGGAACATCGAGCTTGGCCGACGACGACGAGCACAGACGCTGCCGATAACAGTTATATATGACGGTGAGTTCCAGACTGAACGTGTGCTAATGCGGAAGGCTTTTGCCAACAGCATAGCACAATCCACGATAGACAGAGCAGTAATATGTCAAATTTATCAAAAGCTGAAGCTGAACGAGAGTAAGTGAATGCAACAAATGAGAACTTACCAGGCTCCCATGCGGTCACTGCTGAAGTCCACTTTATTGAAGAAATTATCCAACACATCGGCTTTGCACTTTTCCAGCCAATCTACGACCAGCTGCCGGAAACACACGCATCAACAGCAGCAGCATCATAACTGCATCGAACAACTCAAACACAATTACACTGTGACAATTTATATAGCACTAATTCTACACAGCACCTATAATCACTGTCATATTTTAATAAAATACATCAAATATTCTGTCATGTTTTAATACAGGATGTCAACAAGTGGGTAAAATGTACAGATTATGACATAAAGAAAGTAAAATCTATAGGGAAGTTAATGATAACAGATGTAACAGGTAAAGATGTGAAAAGTCTAATTTAAGTAAGGAAGATGCGACATAAGATTGTTAAAGGGTAGCCACACTGATAGTAGGGAATGATTAATCGTTTTGTCTTGGAATACAATGCAATACATAATGCTATTTTACCATGCACTTGAATACTGACCATTAGCCAGAACAGTGTACAGCACGTGCCAGTTAGTGCCTGGATGAGTGACCATTTTAGGACTGGATAAACCGTCTCGACACAGAATCAGGCACCCAGGTCAACTCAGCTTGAGCCATCCCTCCATGGGTATGTGCTATGAGTACCCAGCTGGTGTCTGGCTGAGGGCTATTTTAACCGAGATCAGCACCGAAGTGTGGGAAGCGGTAGCATATTAGAGGCTGTTTGCGATGATGCACTATACAAATCCACATTTACCTCACTACTTTAGTTAATGCCAAAAAACTGAAAAGAAAAGAACTTTTTAAAAATTAACGAAACACAAATCAACACAGAACAGCAATCTCTTCCACCATAAATGGTAAGATGTGCATACAGTAAACCTAGCAGTAACAACAATAAATCGAACAGCACAGCAAAGCTAACCCTGTGTCCTATTGCAGGGTGATGCCAATTGGCAAATTTAATGGCACAAAGTCTACTCATAACAACACCTCACCAGCTGTCAGCACCAACACAAAGTAAAATATTACTATTGACATGCTGAGACAAGCATGAACAGCAACAGTCAAATAAACAAATGCAAACCTGAGCCTGACGCAGCTCGGCATCACTCTCGAATAGTGATTCAACCTGCTTCTTTTCACTTGCGTAAGGCACCTTCAACACACAGTCACAGACAGTATGATGCTTTAAACGGTACTGGCATAACATAGAACACTAAAGCACCCAATACAGCCATCCAGTAATCAGAGTCTAACATATGATTATGCTAATTACGCTTAATAGCCATCGTATCTACGGAGATGGTATGATAATGAATGGCCAATGATTCCACGTTCATTTCTGCACTGACGTCATGTTGTTGTCAGCGCCACTAAGCCTAATCATACTAATAATAATAATAATAATATACATATTTCTCTCCTGCCATAGGTCGTAACTTCAGAGGTAGCTGAGTTGTATAGTCCCATAGTTTTTTGTAATTATCTGCACTATTTTAACAAGCTGTGCGGCTAGGTGGCCGCCACAATATGCCCCCGCCCCGCGACTTTGACTTTTGACCTTTTGACCTTGAAGTCGGTGTGGGAGTCGCATGTGCCAAAATGCTGAGAATCGATGCATTTGTCATCCAAAGATCCAGATTTATACAAATATTTTCAAGTTTC
>Ga0209637_1000559_pt1 | contig 10961 bp, 3 predicted proteins | sample OlaalgELextract3_2_FD_187379 | JGI IMG/M metagenome (GOLD analysis project Ga0209637, IMG submission 187379) | Olavius algarvensis symbiont microbial communities from Tuscany, Italy - Type G ELBA extract 3 (SPAdes) (version 2) | ecosystem: Host-associated > Annelida > Digestive system >... | reverse complement strand
GTGGAATGTGCACTCTGAACTCTGGCCGCTTTTTGTCCTGGCCAGACACATTCCGTGCTGAACTTTGGTAACGGCAAAGAATGCTGACTGTCGCCGTTGTTTCGGGCAACTGTCGACGATGGCAGTTTCAATGGTTAACATTTCACGCTTAATGACTTCGTTGCTATATGAAGATTACTAAGCGAGGTGGAATGTGCACTCTGAACTCTGGCCGCTTTTTGTCCTGGCCAGACACATTCCGTGCTGAACTTTGGTAACGGCAAAGAATGCTGACTGTCGCCGTTGTTTCGGGCAGCTGTCGACGACGGCACTTTCAATGGTTAACATTTCACGCTTAATGACGTCGTTGCTATCCATAGGAAGATTACTAAGCGAGGTGGAATGTGCACTCTGAACTCTGGCCGCTTTTTTGTCCTGCAACGGCCATTAATAGCACGTGGAACGTTGAACGTTGCGCAGTTGCTACAGACGCTTTCCGTTGCGAAGAACCACGGATGATTTCACTACGGCATCTAAGACTGCCTGCATTAAGGTGCCGGGGCATTCCTACGGATAGCAATGTCAGGTGATGCGTTGCTACAGAATTTTGAACTTGACGCGACGTGTCGGGGAGGGACAAGCATTTGCATTCTGATGGTAAATGGCACGCGTAGAAATATCACCGCAAATTTGCGCGCCACAAGACAGATAAAAACACGTACGGCGCATTGATGGTGGCAGACGATTCATCGGAGTGACAGATAAAGAGAGTGCCGACTTTGTAGTTCCATCTGCTTTTTCATTACCGAGGTTTCCCACATGACTTGGCAACGGCTCACTTCACATGCCATCCAACATTGCCTACATTTAAATACAGGGTTGTTGCTATGTACACTAATGACACGTGAAACGTTGAACTTTGGGCAGTTGCTGGAAACGTTAGCGTTAGTCTATCTTGTTGCTAAGTACCCCAGGTGACGTCACTATGACATCCGAGACTGTCTGCATTAATGAGTCGGGGCGTTGCTACGGAAATGATGGCACGTGGAACGTTGACCTGAGGGCAGTTGCTATAGAGACACGTCCAACATAACATTTGGATAGATGCTAAGGCCATTGCTAGAGAGGTTGACGGATAGGACAACGCTGAACTCTATCTCGTTGCTAAATTCGCTGCTTATTTCGTTTGTCTTGTAGGGCCTACATGTAGGCCTGTGTACGAAATAAAAAACACGTGTTTATCGAAATGGTTTCATTCATTAACCATTACATATGCAAATCCATGCAGCAGTGTCCATAGCAAAACTGCTCACAATCTTAGACACATCTATACCTCTACTTCTAAGCATGCAAAATACATACTATAATAATATCCGCAAAATTTACTAATCACGCTCTGTAATTGTCTACAGTGTCTGTTCAAATATCGTTCGAAATTCGCAGTGAGTCATCGCCCAAACGAGTCCAAATATTCTCAATTCCATGACTCGAATTGTGCACTGTTGATCTGTGGGAAATTGCTAGGGCCGTTGCCGTGGATATGAATGGCACGTGCCAAGTTGAACTTTCTTTCGTCACTAGGGACCACGGCTGACGTCACTATGGCGTCCAAGCATACGACAACAAGACAGACATGTGTTGCACTGTCGTGCCGTTGCTATGGAAATTGGGATCACGGCGTCGGCGCGGCGGTTTTTTTCGACTGTTGACAACACTACACTGTCTCCAAGAAAAAAATCAACCCTACATGTTTCATAATAAAATGGCTAAATATCAACCGATTTAAACAATATCTGCAGGAAGTAATACTGAACAAGAAATACGTTACCGTTTTGTGGAACACTGCCAAATTCTGTGATTTCCTATCATTGGTTAATTGAAATCGCTTGTCTGTGTCCAACCGTTTATGAGTTATTTATGAGTTTGAGGGTTTTGTACCCGACCAGAAATGACGACAGGTCAATTTGCCGTTAGAGGTTGCTTACTGTAGAAAATGAAAGCGAATTAAGAAAGCCTATTAACAAACTCGAGATAAAAATGCTATGGCGACGGCGCTATAAAAATTCGACGGTAGTGTCATTAGGTCGAACTTCAGCCTTAGTCGACTCGTTTGCGATGCAACAAGAATTCGACGCTGTTCGCCGACGAAATACGACGGCGACCGTTGCAGTCTATAGTGGCTAAGAAAACTGGCCTTTATCGAAGTGCAGGGCCCGTCGCTATAGGGATGCAGAGGGCATACATAATGTTGAATTTTAACGTAACATCGTGTGTGGCTAACTTTCGGACAGACATGCAGGGTTACCAACCTTCGCTATTACTGTCGCCGTTTATACACCCTTCCTGGTCCTCTCTACCACTCCCGTCAGCTGTCGCACTTCCCATTATCGCGACGTGGCGGGAGGAAGAAGCATTTGTATTCCGATGGTAAATGGCACGCGTAGAAATATCGCCGAAAATTTGCGCGCCACAAGAGAGATAAAACACGTACGGCCCATGCATAGACGGTGGATTTAACGACTCGTGTCGTGTGTGCAAATGGTGCTTGTGGGTAACTTCCTATTGGCTAGTAGACGATGGTCAGAGAAACATGTTCAGACAATAGAGACGCGACGCATCGCTTGCATTGGTCCCACCTGCAGTTACTCGCCAAACACCGCCATAGCTCCACCCATAGTCTGCCGCCACTCCCCCGTGGTAGGCCTACGAATGATCAGTTGTCCACATTATGTTTGTGTTTTATACTGCACATTGCACGTAGACTTCAGGTTTTCGTCAATAATGACAGATTTGCAGAACTCGCATAGCAACAATTGGGCTGATAAGTGTGATGGATGGGAACGTGCAAGCGTCGTGAACCAATTATGATAGTTGCGAATACCCAAACTTAGCTGATAGATACGAAGGTTAATATACCATACGAAGTTACTGTTATTGTATATTTCTTGGATCTCCGTGTTTGGGAACACGGCAGATATTAACTAGAAACTCGGCTCTCAATATCAATGCGTTTATTCGTTATCGTCGTTCTCAAATAAACAACGATGTTACGCTACTGTTGTCAACGAACGTGGGTAGACGTAATTTTGCACACGCCCTCAGCAATCCGTCTTTCTCGTGCACTTTTGTGTGCGTGCCTCTCGCCTTCGTCTTGTTCGACTGCTTGTCGTCACAGCAAACGGACGTTGGTAGATGCTATTTTTGCCTCCTTGTACAACAGCTGGATAAGTAAATACAAATTGAGACCACTACGCTTGGCTTTTTGGTTCAACCGATTATTCCAGGCTTCGCAGTCATTGTTCGTACTAACGTGTTGGTTGAAGACACTCCACGCACGCGGTGGCCACAGACGCGATTCCACCCACGTGTTTTGAATGTAGTCAGTTAGCTCACGGAAGCCTCGATCTTCTAGTTGTGTCCGTAGCAACGAAAACTTATCGGCAATTTTGTTTTCGGGCAGATTCGGCAGTGCCAAAACCTGTTGCAACAAACGACGATCATACTGATTTTGGCTGTACTGCGCACATAGATGCGGGACTTTCTTCATACGTCGTCGCACGGTCTGCAGCCAGTGAAATGCGCAACCCCGGTGTCTAACATCCATGACGTTGGCAACGGCTTGCCAGAGGGCTTTTTCGAAGTCGGTGACCACTGTTTTAACGGCAGGACGCCTAGGTAATTTCTCGTACAATACTTTTAGGACTGCCTCGTAATCACACGTGCGTTTTGACGACATGATGAAGAAGCAGAGTGGGACCTGTTTTATTTCTCCGTTTTTGCGAGTGAATGCGTGAATGGAAAACAGTTGCACAAAAGGCGCTTTTACGACCTTAAACGTACCGTCCATATACCACGTGACAGCCTTACTCAGCAGCTTCAGCATGGAGTCGGTGGCAAACATAAGGTGTCGTGAGCTTCCAGGCGTTATGTCAGCTTGATAGAAACCGGGGGGCACACGACTTTGTTGCAACTTAAAACTGAGGTTCGTGGGATGTGTGGGACAACCACCGCGCCGGTGACGGATGCCGGCCCGCGAGAGGTTATATATCGATGGCAGGGCTGGGCACCACTGATCGGACAGCTCTTGAGCGACGATCTGCTTTACAACGTTGGCCGCTGACGCATACACATTTGCGATGACTGCCTGTTTTACCTGCGTAATCACCACACACACATGCACATTACACATGCACAAAAAACGTCTGGATGTTAGGAATACAATCCATCCATTTATCCATGTGTTTATTAGGAAAAATGTCAAAATAATGTACAGTGTGCAATGTCTAGCACAAACAGACGTACGCATGCAGTATGTGGGTTTAGTTTAGTAAGTAAGTGAAGTAAGTAAATAGTAGATTTGTATAGCGCATAATCATAACATCTCTAATGCGCTCGGTACGTTGTGCCTAATAGCGGACGAAGAAAAATGTCTTTAACTGGCGCTTAAAACTGGCAAGTTCAAGTGCTGGATCACGAAAACAGTCCGCGATAGAGTTCCACACCAACGGTCCAGTAACACTAAACGCGCGTCGCCCTAGACCAGACCGTTTGTAACGTGGGACTAGCAGTATGTTCTGACTAGCAGATCGCAATTGTCTCCGAGAAGCAACATCCGCAACTAATGTACATAAATCACAGAGATACTTTGTGCAGTGCCGTGCATGCAGTGATAAACCATTACACTAAGCTTGTAATGTCACTCTCTCCGGCACATCCAACCAGTGTAAATCAATGTGCACCATGTTGGACAGTCCTGGATCAAATTTACCTTGGAAGAGATTCGTCGCGCCATTGCACCGCCTTGTACTGGTTCATGTGAGTGTTGGTGTATGCCGCGTGTAAAAGTGCCATCGTCGTTTCTTTGGATGACGGACGCTGTGCAGTAGACGTCCTTGTTTCGCACAACGCATCGCCAGTACGTCGTTTTGCGTTTTTCTCCTTTGGGTGGCGGCTTTTTCGTGTACTGGTAACCGTCTGCATCCACAAGTAGATCCCTGCCTTTCGACGATCCATTGGGAATGATTTCGTAATCTGCTGACGCCTCGTCTGAATCGTTATCCTACGCAAGCATGCACAAAATAATGTGAGCAGCAGTATAGAACAACACGTCTGTCTGTCTGACTGTCTATCTGTCTGTAACTATGTCTCTCTCAACTTGTGTATGCGTACGTGAGCATGTGTTGATCATTGTATAGGTTTCTCATACCGAATGTTGGACATCTGTTGCAGCAAGCGGTAATTCTGGTTCATCCATAGACGACTCGCTGTTCTCACTATCATTGTTAGTCACTAACTGATCGTCCGCATCCCACTCGCTGTCATCCTGCATACGCACACAGACGATCGTATGAAGCAAATGTGACAAAATAGTAGTTACAAAAGTATAGCGTTCTCTTCTTCTTCCGTCAGATGTTCCTGCTTTTATCAGTATGTATTCCTATGAGAGATATATTTATACTGACTCTTATGAGAAGCAGTTCACAATGGCTGCTGTAAGTGTTATATTTATAACTGCCCTGTGAGATGCAGTATAGGACTACTATCGGTGGCAATCCACAATGGCTGCTACGAGCTGCATATACATACAATGGCTCCTATCAGACACACTTGCTCCGATGAAAGTTGTAGTTGATAATGGTTCTTCTGAGAGTTATAGTTATGATGGCTACTATGGGAGGCATGTTTGCAATGGCTCCTATGAGAGTCAATTTATGATGGCTCCCATGAGAAGCAGTTTGCAATGGTTACTGTGAGAGTACTGGCTCCTGTGGGAGGCAATGGATCCTATGAGAGGCAGTTAACTATGGCTGCTGTGAGAGGCACTGATTCTTATGAAATATATACTTATATTGACTTCTATGAGAAGCGGTTGACAATTGCTTCTGCGAGAGGCAATGACTCCTGTGAGAGTTAGTTATAATTCATATGAAACGTTGCGTAGTCCCGCAGCACATATCCTATCTAAAAATGCGAGCTTAACTACGTACTAGTACTGCAAGTAAAATGATGCAGACGAATTACATGTACACCGTGGCGGTGAATAACTGCGGACTGCGTTAGACCTATAAATTTGAACAGGACAAATTACAACAACCGTGTCTCTGCTGACTAGCTTCAATGACCACACCGTCTAAACATTTGCATTTATTTTGATTAACCTTCTTTTTTTACATTTTGCGATGTCGGCTTGAACAAGCTAACTTAAAAAGCGAGAAAATAACGTGTCACAACAAAATTACTGCTTACAACAACGAAGTCATGATCGCCGTTGGTGGGTTCAGACATATCAATGTCGCTTTCTGTTTCTTCTTGGTCGTCGTCGTTGTCGTCGTCGTCGGCAGCGGCAGAGGCGACGTCAAACCATGCACTGGACTTTTTTCGCTGTTCGTCGTCGTACGCGGTTCGGTAAGCTAGATCTAAGCATGTGACGCAAACGAAAGCTAACTTTTCGCCATTTCGAATTGCCGTCAGATATTCTTCTTTCGATATGCCTGTTACAGACAGACAACGTTGTCGATTAAACACGAAAAACAAACATGGTGACTTACGATTGAATATTATGCACGTGTTGCTGGTTTTTTTTAACAATAGGCTAACCTGTATAACCTAACCTTGAATTATGAGTTGTATCCATATCGTCATAGGCTGCCAGCTTTCATGGACATTTTTATCTGGTAGCCTGCCTTTTTATGTTATTCAAAACTATATTGATACTTCTTATTTAATTCTGGCAAATGAAATATCTAATATGATCTGACCTGTATAACATACGCAGTGCGTCCACGAACCAACAAACGTCGCAATTGACAGCTTCGTCTGTTTGTAAAACGATTTCGTTGCAAACCACACACAAACCCGGGGGTTTACGTTGGTTACTCATACTGTACCGGTGAATTTAACGCACGCTGTTGTGGCAATTATACCACAATGGTTAGACTCTATTATTGCCATACCTGTCTCGATGTACGACGTTAATACTAAATTTGTACATACGAGCACTTCCGTTTGTGCCACGATGTTAAAATATTTAAATTCAAATCGTTAAACAGTGTCATAAAACTACACATGTTGCAGGCATGCAGTCCAAGCAGGCCTTTTGCCGACTGCATATGAGACGTACGACCAAAAGTGGAAAAAGCACCAAGTCGCTCTAGCTTACCGCCGCGCATCGACTACCTGTAACGGTGACGCTGGCGTGCGTGCGTGCAGCTTTAACGGCACTCACGCAAGACGATATAGATGGCGTAGGGTGTTGGAAGTACCAAACCGTTCATGGATATGTTCTGTGTTATAGGAATGTCATCGACGATCATGAGCTGGGACTTTAATTGAACGCCCTCTGGTGCGTCACTGTATGTTACTGTCACGCTTCTGGTGCGTACAGAAAGTCGCCCATTGCTGCATCAACGACTCACATTTAACACCTCGTGCAAATTTAGCGCTATTGTTGTCGACAGTAGTAAAGACGATTCAAAAAATGTTTGGGCCTTTTTTATGTTATTTAAAATTATATTGATACTTCTTATTTAATTCTGGCAAATGAAATATCTAATATGATCTGACCTGTATAACATACGCAGTGCGTCCACGAACCACAAACGTCGCAATTGACAGCTTCGTCTGTTTGTAAAACGATTTCGTTGCAAACCACACACAAACCCGGGGGTTTACGTTGGTTACTCATACTGTACCGGTGAATTTAACGCACGCTGTTGTGGCAGTTATACCACAATGGTTAGACTCTATTATTGCCATACCTGTCTCGATGTACGACGTTAATACTAAATTTGTACATACGAGCACTTCCGTTTGTGCCACGATGTTAAAATATTTAAATTCAAATCGTTAAACAGTGTCATAAAACTACACATGTTGCAGGCATGCAGTCCAAGCAGGCCTTTTGCCGACTGCATATGAGACGTACGACCAAAAGTGGAAAAAGCACCAAGTCGCTCTAGCTTACCGCCGCGCATCGACTACCTGTAACGGTGACGCTGGCGTGCGTGCGTGCAGCTTTAACGGCACTCACGCAAGACGATATAGATGGCGTAGGGTGTTGGAAGTACCAAACCGTTCATGGATATGTTCTGTGTTATAGGAATGTCATCGACGATCATGAGCTGGGACTTTAATTGAACGCCCTCTGGTGCGTCACTGTATGTTACTGTCACGCTTCTGGTGCGTACAGAAAGTCGCCCATTGCTGCATCAACGACTCACATTTAACACCTCGTGCAAATTTAGCGCTATTGTTGTCGACAGTAGTAAAGACGATTCAAAAAATGTTTGGGGCCTTTTTTATGTTATTTAAAATTATATTGATACTTCTTATTTAATTCTGGCAAATGAAATATCTAATATGATCTGACCTGTATAACATACGCAGTGCGTCCAGGAACCACAACCGTCGCAATTGACAGCTTCGTCTGTTTGTAAAACGATTTCGTTGCAAACCACACACAAGTCCGTGGGTTTACGTTGGTTACTCATACTGCACCGGTGAATTTAACGCACGCTGTTGTGGCAGTTATACCACAATGGTCAGACTCAATTGCCATACCTGTCTCGATGTACGACGTTAATACTAAATTTGTACATACTAGCACTTCTGTTTGTGCCACAATTTTAAAATACTTCAATTCAAATCGTTAAACAGTGTCATAAAACTATACATGCTGCAGGCACCTCGTGCAAATTTAGCGCTATTGTTGTCGACAGTAGTAAAGACGATTCAAAAAATGTTTGGGGCCTTTTTTATGTTATTTAAAATTATATTGATACTTCTTATTTAATTCTGGCAAATGAAATATCTAATATGATCTGACCTGTATAACATACGCAGTGCGTCCAGGAACCACAACCGTCGCAATTGACAGCTTCGTCTGTTTGTAAAACGATTTCGTTGCAAACCACACACAAGTCCGTGGGTTTACGTTGGTTACTCATACTGCACCGGTGAATTTAACGCACGCTGTTGTGGCAGTTATACCACAATGGTCAGACTCAATTGCCATACCTGTCTCGATGTACGACGTTAATACTAAATTTGTACATACTAGCACTTCTGTTTGTGCCACAATTTTAAAATATTTAAATTCAAATCGTTAAACAGTGTCATAAAACTATACATGCTGCAGACACCTCGTGCAAATTTAGCGCTATTGTTGTCGACATTAATAAAGACGATTCACAAAATGTTTGCGGCCCGCAGAAGGAAGATAATTGGAATTCGCGTATCGATTCGTCAATAAACGACACGCTTCCTACGGCATGTGCAAATTCGATGAACCAAACTTAAGGGTACTTAGATTAGACACTGTTTCTTGTAATGTCACTTTAGATTTTTGTCGTAAGATCTCGCGAATGTCAGACAGCAATCACACACGTCATTCATGAAGTTGCTAATTTTGTGCGCACTTAAGGGTATTTTTCCAACGTGTACGTAGCTTATCCTACTTATCCAATCCGGGAGTTTTGTTATGAAGAAGTTAGTTAGAACTTCAGTGCACGTAAAGGCGTCGATAGTAATTGGATGTGGCTGAAATAAATGTAGCCTTTTTGTGGCACTCGGCTATCCACCTATAGAAAGGTATATTTTTGGTCAATTTTTTCGAATATGTTACCTCTTTCTAGAGCAGTACACCTTGCGGCGAAACGAATGTAGCCGGTTTAGGAATGGTTGCTAAAAAAGCATTCTGCTCATTCGCAGCTTTTATAAATGCGTGGTAAAAATCGCTGATAATAATGTCTCTACCCAGAGAGATGCGAGAGAAAATACAAAACGGATACCGGTATATCGCGTATAACGCTGTATTTAGCACAAAAGCTTAGCATAAACATTAATGACAATATTAATTAAGTATGACACCGTTATGTAGTTAATCCACAGACGCATTGGAGTTTGATTGCCGTTACGTTTACAAAGTTGACTGGCTACAGCTGAGCATCACATTCATTCTGTCGCCGGGTTTGATTACAGATGAACTAGCACCTTGAATTTTCCCCACTTCTATCGGCGTGAACACGTCACTGTAGGTGCCGATAAAGTGCAATGCCTCGAGGATTTTCATTTGGTTGCTGATCAAAGTTTTCAATGCTACAGCGCTGTCGTTGTCGTCGTCGACGACGTCAGAGCCCAGTTGTCTAAAGGCGTCTGTGTCGACTTGATCCACTGCTTCCAGCCCTGCCTTCAAATCGTCATATACGTGCCTAGTGGTGAGGAACGGTTTTTGAAGCGAGAAGTTTCCGTAGTCATTCATCACAATGTATGGGTACCAGTGCCGTTCTGATACGTCGGCGATCATTTTGCATATATGACCACCGTTTTCGACTTTCTGGTCTCGTTGCACGGCGGCGCTCATGTCTTCCCACAAAGTGTTACCACGAAGCTTTTCGTCAGTTGCAAGATGTACTCTTCGCCAGTACTCCGACGAGTTCGTGACAGCTTCGTTCGCTATGAGCCATTTTAGTTCGCCAAACAACCGTAACCACACGCACAGTTGTTGAAATTCCAGTTTAAACAATTCGTAATCGACTGTCTGAAGTAGATAGCGATTATTAAACTTTGTGGCACGAGGAACGTTGCATAGAGGCGGAATCACCGTGAAACGGTGACCAACTTCAACTGGGTTAGAGCCAGTGTGGTGCACAGTGATCGGCTTGTCTGACACTAAGACGCGGGGTTGTGCATGATATTCGGACGTAAACACGACAGGTCTTAGGCGTTGGAGCTCGCGTAGAGTTTTCATGAAGTGGATATTGATACCGTTAATAAAAAGCTGCTCGGACGGTCGTGTGTACTCCTCGAAGACGTGCTCGTAGGCATAGAGAACAGACATGGATTGGGGTTTTCGAATCAACGTCGTCACACCCACCATTCGATCATTTACGAATCCCAACAAATCTGCAAACGAACGGGGTTCCATATCAGAATTAGATGAACGCAGTAAAATTACGTAGAGAAGACAGTCGTCGCGTAGCAGA
>Ga0209637_1000548_pt1 | contig 11178 bp, 8 predicted proteins | sample OlaalgELextract3_2_FD_187379 | JGI IMG/M metagenome (GOLD analysis project Ga0209637, IMG submission 187379) | Olavius algarvensis symbiont microbial communities from Tuscany, Italy - Type G ELBA extract 3 (SPAdes) (version 2) | ecosystem: Host-associated > Annelida > Digestive system >... | reverse complement strand
AATCCAAAATCCAAATACCGGTAACGCTGTTTAGTCACCAGAAGGCATATTTCCATTTCATACCCGGTCAGATGACATTTGCATATACAGCGCCGCCCACTAGGCTGCTGACCAATGGTGAGACTATGACTCACCACAACTGAGCCGAAGCCATTTGGTTGGCTGTACATATAAATAAGTAAGCCTAAATGTGCAAAAGAGAATGCCAGTTGCTCAAAGCCAATGTACAATTGTATATTTTTGTATAAATAAGCAGATAGGATAGGAATACGCAGTGAAGATCATAAAACGCATGTTTAGAAGAAGTATAAGGTGATAGAATGTAAGCTTGGTAATGGTAAGGCCTTAATATTGATACAATATTTGCAGGGGCCTATTATGCATTCAGGATATTTTAATTATAGAAATAGAACAAAAACGTATAGGGAATTAAAGACCTTTGAAAGTAATTGACAGACTATGTAGGCCTACAAAGGTGGCTGTAGAAAAGCGGAAGTGATTAACTTCAACAACTACTGAGGTAATACGAGTCTATAGCGAGCTTTGATGTGACTATAACCTAAACTGGGGATATAATGGTAGTTAATATCAGTCTGTTGTTTGTCAGTGATTAAATGTTACCTGTAAATATCTCGCTAGAGCCGCGTGCATGCATTAAAAATGTTTGGTATAGTGTCCAGCAAAGCGTCCTTAGTGATCGATTTAATTATCCACGTTGATTGTACCTTTACTGTCAGACTTTCTGTTCTACAGTCTGTTGCAAAAAACCTGGACCGCTACGACTACTATGACGTAACTTCACCAGTTCACAGTAGGCTACTGACTAATTATTTTTAGTAGCAATAAACCTTAGTGAAATCTCATTTGACTACGTTAAAAAGTTCTTAACTTGGCATAGAATCAGCTGCGCATGCAGTTTCGATAACGACAGTAGCACTTGACGGTCTGCCTCAGAAAAACCGGACCGCTATGAACACGATAGGGCTTATTTTGGCACAACTTGATAAAACATTCATTAACTTAAATAAAATTTCACAGATAATCTGTGTTCAATATTCTTAATTATTAAGCCTTAATGAAGACAGTTGTTGTACATCAGCAGATAAAAACAGAATTAACAAACTTTTTCGTAAAGCATTCCGCCGGCATTTGGTTAATCATTTGTTCGATATCGACACTTTAATAGTCAAACATGATTCTAGTCTTTTTCGTTCCCTTAAACACCCGGATCACTGTTTACACTACCTCCTCCCTGAAACACGCAGTAACACAATGCAGCTCAGACTCAGAGGCCACAACTACACACTTGCTCAAATACAAACAACCCTGTTCAAAAATTCCTTCATTCACAGATGTCTTTTCAACACGATTTAATAGTTCCAGCCTTTCTCGCATTTATCTTGTACTTGTATTTGTATATACGTTTTCGTTTTTGTCGTTTTACGGTTTTGATGTTTTTTAATTGTATGTTTTCACTGTCTCTTGTATGTTTTTCTCCACATTGTAAAGCTGTGCGATTGACATGGTTTTTTTCATTAAAGGCTACTTGAAGCGGTTACCATAGCAATCCTCCAGTTAAATCTTTTAAACAGTGTTTCTATTGGAACAATGTGCGGTGTCAAAAGTTACGACTTTTGTTTGAAGTGCATTGCATAGTATATAGTACTCCGCATAGTACTCCGTTGTAACTATGGTCCTGCCTTATATCATTTCCGACATATTCAACGTCGAATAACGGTCTGCCCTTGAAACGACAGGGGGGGGTCATCGAGTGTCGCTAAGTGTGGCACCAATCAATACTGCTGCTGCTGCAAGTATAATACACGCTTGCAGGCTATACTATTGGTGTAATCATCTTTCGTAATTTTTAGCGTCATCTCGTCAGAACTGAAAGTAAACTGTTAGCCGTGCCCACCCATGAAACGCAACAAATTGACACAGGCTAGTCAACGTAGCACGTGCATAAGAATGCAAAAACAAACTGACATGACATATAGATGATTAATTGGATATTTACTGAAAAAAAACAAGAAGCACCAAAAGCAAACAGTTGCACGTCATGTATAGTTTCAGTGTTACAACATGCGATGCAAATTACACACTGTTGTATCCATACATATACATACTAGCCTATGGCATGACTGTTGTATCCACACATATGCATCAAAAATAATGGCACTGGTTATCTGATACACAATAAACATAATATTAAAGTAAGTAAAGTAAACGTGGATTTGTATAATGCATCATCATGAACACGCCTCTAATGTGCTACAACTTCCCGTACGTCGGCGCTGATCTCCGTTAAACTAGTTCTCAGCTAGACACCAGCCAACAGTGCAATACCACGAATATGGGATAGTGTATGTGCCTGTTTACTTTCCCAGCTTTTGCTGGTACTCATAGCGCCTACCCACAGAGGGATGGCTCCGGCTGAGTAAACCTAGGTGCCTGGTTCTATGCCGAGGTGGTTTACACAGGGCCATCCAAAAGATGGTCACCCATCCAAGCATTAATTTTCGGGCCTGGCGTAGGCCTATAGTAACTACTTTGATCGATACCAATGCGTAACCACCAAACCAAACCGGCACAAAACAAGCAATACAATGTAGCATGCAATCTAAGAGCAAGAAAAACAATTACAAAATGCAAATACTGTAACAGCAAAACACAGCACCGCCAGACAAAATAATACTGAAGTGATGGCGATTTCAACAAAAAATAAGACATATATGAGTGTCTGAACTGTAAAAACCACAATGATTGGCACTAGAAACCGTAAGCAAAAACTGCAGGTTTATGTACAGTGATAAACAACTTAAACAAATTCAGAAATAAAGTAAACTCAACAAAACAGGATTCGTCCAAAACATTACACTTAGCACCAATATTTGTCAAACTCAATAAAAAACAGCACTTATAACTAAGTTGCTAAATCTCCATAATCAAATTAAAATACCAATGCAAATCAGTTAGCCTACTCACTAAGCTAATGAGCAATAGTATATAAGTAAGCCTATTTTGTTGTGTCATTAATGCAACAATAGCAGGCACAGAAAGAATAGCACTGACAAATGACTAACAATTACAATATAACAATTAACGTAATGTATTTAATATAAAATATACAATAGAAATCCTGGACATTCAGAAATATATTTTAACCCTCCTTCCAATGAACTGAAAAGAAGAAAAATTAACCAATTACGCATTAACGTGTTAAAGAATTAATTGTGATTAAAAAATTAACGCCGTTAAAAATTTTAAGGAAAACACGACGAAAAGACAGCAATCGTTCATTTATTTAATTTTTAAAATTTGATGTGACTTATCAATAAAACCAACAAATTAATTTAATCAATCACTTGAATATTATTCCATCACATAATCATCAAAACTCAAAAGACTCCGTCATTGTCAACTGTCAATAAGTTGAGTGACCTGCACTATGATCAGTCACTGTAATCAGTCGTCAGTACTAGGAGTAGACTAGCGTTCAACAGCAACGAGCCGACGACGTCTACCTGCAAATGGTACACAAACAAATTGAAATATGTAACAAAATGTGCCTTTAATGTGCGATTAAAAAATAATCTCGCACTTAATGGGATTAAACAAATTATTCACTTGACAGTTGACAGCTCTAAATTTAAACAAAATTTAAACATCAAGTTACACAATTTTGTTGCATGATATTATACAATGTCTAATGTGACTTTGCATGCGGCACAGCGGCACTAATATTTTCCACCAAACAGTGACGTCGCTTTACTTTATGCCAAGATGATCCCACCGGTGGACGTCCCGAAGCCAGTCGTTTGCTGCCTCGAGTAACGCCTGGTCTGCGTCTTGACAGAGCAGTTGGCTGTACATGTATTGAGGCACCAGCTCGATAACGGCGAAATTCACCTCTATGCAAGAAGCTGGCAAATGCTGCTGCAGTGTTAACAGACTTCAGAGTTACTATTGATTTCTGCATGGCTTTCTGGCAGGCTTCATCTGAGGCAAAACGTGAACAGTTCATAGCCATAAGCTGCTGATATTCTTCAAGCAATGCCATCATTCCACCAGACGCATCAGACTCAGATACCTGCTGTGTCAGTACTGTCTCATCCTGTTGACTGGCATTTTCAGAAGACATACATGCAACATATTCATGACTGATCTCAGGTTGATTTTGAATGCCAGAAATACCAGTGATACTGTCGGCACTATAACCGCACCGAAAGCTCCGGTAGAAGTCAACAGGAGGACAGTCAGCACCCAGTGCAATTGACGCTACTGCGTGGCGTGCTTCAGCAGTGACGGCAGGTGCATTGGGAAATGCTGCACAAAAGAGACGCATGACAGCTGACTGATGTTTACAGAACTTGCCCGTCATGCCATCTGGACAAGAACAGCATCCCAATGATGAGTCGACAACATACAACTCTGTGCTGTCAGAGTTGGGCACGCCATATTTGTTATCTCCGTAGTCGGTCATTTGGTCGCAGCTCGATAAATATGAAGCCCTTCTATGCACTTTTTCCAGTAACAAGCGCTGTGCTGAAATTCTCCCATTAGAAAAATCCCTCAATCGATTGCGGTAATAATTTTCAAGAACCCGAACTGTAAAGTCTACCAGTGAGACAACATTGTAAGCTTTGGCACGACACAGTACAATGTCTTTATACAGTCTGACTGTGACCTCAGCAAAGTTGTTTGTATGGTGGCCCCTGTGTTGATGGTTTCTCCACGCAAGACACCACAGATGTCGGCGATCCCACCAGTGCTGTACGTACTCTTGATAATTTGGATATTCTTGTGCAGTTTCTGAGTTCACTGCCTCATCATATGCAATATTTGCATCAGTTTCATTCATGCAGTAGACAATACGCCGAAATTCAGTCATCAGTTGTTTACGATCATCTTTACTAATTTTGTGATTGTCTGCCCACAACCAGCGCCAAACAGCCTGTGGGACGTGAAACAGACACAATTTCAGGTCTGCATTAGGCCAGCATGTCTGCAGTGCTGTTCGTTCAGCATCACAGTCATCGGTTAAGAACACAGACGGGTGTCCCTGGCCTGCAAAAGACTGTTCTGTCAGGATTGACTTCAGTAAAGAAAATGCAGAGGTGTATGAGGCAGCAGACGTACTGTCAGTGATTACGACGCCCAGTGGAACAGCGCCAGCTGCAGTCACTGTTAACATGAATGTCAGGATATGGTTATCTGCATCACAGGAAGCTGTAGAATCGACAAAGCAGATATTCTTGGCCAAATCTGCAGAATGTGCTCGTGTCATAAGCGGAGTGACAACAGCAACAGCAAATGGATCCTGTTGATACGAAACTGTAGCTCCACACTCACTAAGCCAAATTGGTATCTTCTCATGAATTTTGTCGATCATTGACTGACCACATCGTGCACCTAATATGCAACAGACCACAACTACCTCAGTATACAACAGCAAATCTGGAACTCGATGAGTCAAATGACCAAATATGACAATTTTTTTAACATTCAAATGGCAGACGGCTGCCATTTTGAACATCGTTTTTGGCCATAACTCAGTAGCTGATTGTCCAATTTCAGTGTATTTAGTTTCCCACCTCACCTATTTCGTGCAGAAACTTTACCTTGGGAAATTGTCGAAACTTAAATATCATGAAGTTAGCCTTAAATTGCTGATTTTCTCAATGCTACAATACTAGGATATTAACTGCAAAATTGTCACCATATTATTTTGCTTACTTATCATACAACTTACAGTTTATAATACAACAATAACAAGATTTATTGCAGACGATAACGTTGTTTATCAGTGGGTGAGACGGGATATACGATTGGCTTCATACAACAGCTGAGCACGACATCATTTGAAGCATGTGAGCTGGAGATCACGGTGAATTATTTTTCTGTATATACTTGAACAGAGGATGGCAGTTTCATCCGAAATCTGACGAGCTGACCGATGCCTTTTTGGCTTGTCCTCCTGATTGAGCACAAGGTCCTTCACTGCTACGCGACAAACGTGGTCTGCCGCTGACTGATTGTGGGACAATTGTACCCGTCTTGCGGATATCTTCAGCAGACTGTCGATGCTTCGAAGTTTCCGACCCTTGACGGGCAATTCAATCAACAGTCTTCGTTTACCATACTGCTTTGACAAATAGAGATTTTTAATCAGCATCACATCTTCCTGTGAAATTTTCATGACTTTGTTTAATTATTGCTGATATTTAGGTCTGACAATTTCCCAAGGTAAAGTAGCTGCACAAAATAGGTGAGGTGCGGAAATAAAAGCATCTGTCAATGACCTATACTCTTTGTAATAAGTGTGCCAGAAATCTCACATGTTTTTTTGGAACCCAGTGTAGATGCAGAAATGGTTCACCTATGTGTTTCTTGTAAGTGTTTGCCAACGTCTTTGTACATTTTAAATATTAGCAATTAAATGCAGTGGCATACTTTTCTTGGCCATCCTCTATGTCATTGTTATCTTACTTCCTTGCCGCATAAAGGGTAGCTTATTGAGAAGTAATGAAATATAATATATGAAATACTGATAGAAGTTAGTAAACAACAAAACCGAAAAAAATGTATCATACATAAAAGAAGAACGATAATACAAAATAACGGAAATGATGACACTGTGATACTTACATGGCCACTGCTATTACACTATGGGGTGGTTGTATCATGAAAATAATAGAAAATTTAAATAAAGTACTTTTGGTCTGATGATTTACGCTATATGCTCGGTGTTTTAGTTGCTACATGCAAATTATATTAACACTGTCTGTAAATTTATGTAAAAACTCCATGCAGCCAGCATTTGTGAAACTTTTCAAAAATTAAAGTTCAGTAGTAGCAATTACAAAATAATTACTTATTAAGCACAAAAAAGTAAACATGGTTGGCAGTACTGTCTGCAGACTTGAAACTTATGCAGCTAGAAATTGAATGTACCTAAGTTGAGTTGTCTCCAATTATCATGCCAGTGATACACAGAACGTGGCAAAGGATTCTTAGAACTGTCTGCCAAATCTTGCTCTGTAAAATTCACATCCATCTCAAGGCAGTCTCTGTGGAACTTCATTGCAGCAGCTGGGTTCATGCCTTCATTAAAGTAGCCAGTGAATACATCCTTGATGTCTTGTGCAGAAGCATGGTAACGCAGAGCCTCTGCAGACATTGTGTCGTGATTGTGCATCCACTTTATTGTTATCACACACGGCATGCCCTTGGCAATGTATGGACTGCAGTTATTCTGTCGCGTAACCTGTCGCACCTGTACATATCGCATGCATACAGAAATATATTACCTCATTAAAAAGTTTTGAAGAAGCTAACTTGTGCAGTAGGCAGTCTTCTCCAACATAACTATGACTCTGTAATCTGTCCCTGAAACTATGCATTATATACTGTATGTATTATTTATAGGTTGTGTAAAGATCACATATAGGAGTCGTAATTGGTCTAAATTGAAGTATTCTAGACACTAGAAATTAATTAATTATTTAACTTTATTAATTTATTTCGGTAAGTGGACTTAGTATTGGCATACAACACTATACAAATATTGGTGGGCATCCTTACACCTTTATAACACTCAACATATTATGTTACATTATAGTACAGAAATCTGTATCATCCACAAACAATTTATTTGTGTCATTCGCAACAGCATTTCCTATGGCATTAATATAATATTAGAAATAATAAAGGTCCAAGCACTGAACCTTTTGTAAATCATATGAAACACAAGTAACAGACGACTGGGTTCCAGCAATATATTTAAACTGTTGTCTATCAGTTAAGTAATTCCTAAAGCAATCATGAGCCACACAACAAACACCACAGTCATACAATTTATGCAACAAAATACGAGCGGTTTACAGTATCAAAGGCGTTTTACAAATCTAGATACACATGTCCACACAGTTTTTCATCTTGATTTTGATAGATTTTATCAATGACCTGAGTTACTGCTAGTTCTTTGGAGTAATTTTCACGAAAACCAAACAGATATTAGCCTTAGGTGTGAATTTGTTTTTACTGTGTTTTATTGTACATACTCTGTATATTCTGTGCATTCCTGTCTGTCCTCTGTCCTCAGTGTTTTATGTTTATGGGCCATGCTGCCCGAGTCAAAATAAATAAATGATGACAATGATCATATTGGTACAAAACATGTTAGTTTGCAAATGATTATATCGTTTGGAGCACAAAACTTTTTAAAGTACTTTATCGAAGACACTGAATAATCAGCTGGGCCGATAATTGCCAGGTGAAGTAATTTCACCCTAGACTTATATACTGGGATCACCTGCGCAGTAGAGTAGTAATAGACAGCAGAGATGTGTACTTGGTACTTGTACTTGTACTCGAGTTGTACTTGTACTTGTACTCGAGTTGTACTCGAGTACATGTTTGAAGTACTTGTACTTGTACTTGAGGCTTGGGTACTTGTACTTGTACTTGTACAGTTTGTACTTGAGGTCTAAGTACTTGTTGACATGTGTACATATACCTAACATGCCTTATATGAATATTTTGTAGCGCGAATCTTGCATGATGCAAGGTTTAAATTTAACATTTTCCATCTAGCAAGTAACAACTCCAGTATCAGTCCATTGCGACACATAGACAGATCATGTGCTTTATTGATTTTTGGATTTCAGGTTGTCGCAACTAATTTTTCTAAAATGTAACAGCTCAGACTGATCGATCTGTGTAATACACTTTGTCACCGACTTACGTTCACAATAACAGTGTTTGGTGCCAGTCTCTCAGTGGTTGTATTTCAATCAAATAAGCTGTACCTATGACTTGCAGTAGGCATTGCATTAATATGCACCACACACTATCATCATATAATTGTGCCTGAGTAATCAAACTGAATAAAAAATTTAAATGATGCTGATGAAGACTGCTGATTCCACAATTTTTGCTTACATCTGAGCTCGTGTACTTTATCTGTACTTGCAATAAAAACCAGGTACTCGTACTTGTACTTCAAGCTTGGGTACTTGTACTTGTACTTGAGATCTAAGTACTTGTACTTGTACTTGAGGGTCTTGGTACTTGTTACATCTCTGATAGACATAGACAGATTAAACAAATAAATAAGAGGACCAACAAGAATAGATACATTATCCTTGACAAGTTCTGATCCAATATTGTCGGGACCGGTATTTTGTTTTTTTTCACTTACTCATGATAGATACTAATAATTCACTTCTACCAACTAGTGTACAAAACAAATTGTTTTTTTCCAGAGGAGGGATACAATAAGTTTTATAGCTGTGCAACTGCTGTGTGGGGTTATGTTTATTGTTTAAATAACTACATGTCGGAGCATGTATATAAGTGACAGAATACAATACATGACACAAATAAAACAGTATACCTTAATAGACAGCTTGGCAGAGCATCCTGTATCTTTCGTATGACAGCGCTTTGGGTGTTTCTTGTTGAAAGAACTATGTTGACAAATATAGTCTTTTCGATAAACAAGACCGCGAAGAGGATTAGGGTAAGTTTTTCGAACTCGCCATGTACTCAGACTCTTGGAAGAAAATTCTGAGATCCACTTGTCGCACGCTTCCAAAGAATCACATTCAGTGTGAATTATAGCATTCCAGTTATTTTTGTCAGTTAGTTCAGAAGATTCAATATCGTGTTCAAATGTCAGAGGTAAGAAAGATGAAATATCACTTTGCATTTTGGCAGCTACTCGGAACAAAAAATCCAGAATGCAAAACCTAAAATCGAAATCTAAAACGCGCGGAAATCCAATGTAAACACGTTTGCTGCCTACTCTGTGGTTGCCTATCGGCATAGCAACCATCAGCTTCATGCGCCACGGCTTACGCCTAGAGGGGCGTGGCTAACGGGCTTGTGTTTCTGACCGGGTATGAAATGGAAATATGCTACCCGGAAAAGATTACTTGAAATTCAGTATTTTACTATATAAACATTCATCTCCAGGCACAACTCATCTGACTAACTACACCACCCGGGGATGGATCTGGGGAGGGAGTTAGACCCCCTCCCAAGAAAGTTTTTAAAATTTTTATATCAAATTGGACACTTTTGGTGCATTTTGAAGTCTTTTAAAAAACTGTTTATGAGTTGTTGTTTGTGCATAAAATTACATATTCGTAAAACTACACAACCGCTGTGAACATATTTTAACACTTCACTAACATGGTAAATACACCACACAAACATATTGTCAGTGTGAACAGAACAATGGCGAGGCCTTGTTGAAAAATTATACACTCGAGTCAACTATAAAAATTTTTCGAATGAAATCTCTCTGTTGATATACATCTGTCTGTGGCTCTCGATAGCGGCGATCCTTTTTCTGCAAGAAAGCAGCAACAGCTGGTCTGGGATCGTAGCTCGCAGCACCAGCACCATTCACAGATATAATCAGTCTGTCATTGACTGTTTCATTGGACAGTGACGCAAGCTGAATAGACTTCAGCTTGTTGCGGTGGCTCTCAGCACGTTCAGTTCCCATACTGTGATGCGACACAGGAATGATCCAAGAAGATATTGAAGGACACCAGTAGAGTTAGTGGTTTGCGCTATTCAAAAAGAACATTTCCCTATAGGTTTAAGCCGTGCTGGTTTGGCATCGGCTTGCAGAAATATGGAGTCGTTTAGGCCTATAGTCAGTCAGATGAACTGTGCCCGGAGATGAATGTTTCTGTAGTAAAATGCTGAATTTCAAGTAATCTTTTCCGGGTATCGAATATGAACATTTCCTTATAGGTTTAAGCCGTGCAGGTTTGGCGACGGTTTGCGCGGTACCGGAAGTTGAAATGTGGCGTGCGATGTTATTGAAAGGACACATTTGGCCGGAGATTTATATTCGTATATTAAAATTTGCAATATCTAACAACCTCGCCCCGCTGTAAGCGTTTATCGAATGTTAAATGTTGAATGTTTGACGTAAGTTGACGGACGTCATTAGCTCATTGTTTTGTCAAAGTATATTGTCTGTTGCAAAACATAGGCTATACGTGCAATGTATATATCTAACGTGCCTTTATAAATGTCGAAAGCGATTCTCTTCTGCGCTGTTGTAATATGATTCTAGTATCAGTCTCGTGATTGTCGGCATCTGCTGTCCCTGTCGTATATTACTGGAATCCCTAACAGTGATCGTTTATCAAATTT
>Ga0209637_1000547_pt1 | contig 11187 bp, 11 predicted proteins | sample OlaalgELextract3_2_FD_187379 | JGI IMG/M metagenome (GOLD analysis project Ga0209637, IMG submission 187379) | Olavius algarvensis symbiont microbial communities from Tuscany, Italy - Type G ELBA extract 3 (SPAdes) (version 2) | ecosystem: Host-associated > Annelida > Digestive system >... | reverse complement strand
TTAACAACCACCCTACATATAAGGAGGATTTTTTTCAATGACTCGTATTATTACTCACTTTATGACTCATTCTAAACCCGTTTTTGGACAAGAGTGATCCATGGTCATTATTAAAAAAGCGATATGAGGGTTTTGCTGGATGTATTGCTTGCTCAACCCCTTGCAGAATTGTCCCAAAGTCAGCTGGTCGGGTTTGGGCGCCATAATGGAAGTAATCAGGGAAATGTGCGGCAATCCTTCGGGATTGACACAGGCCACCAGGCCGATCTTTTCGGCCGGCTCGAATGCTAGCATTTCTTGCGCACTAAAAGATGTTTTCGTCTTCATTGTCTTCTCGTATTCTTACCTCAGATGTATAATAGCTCAAAGCTGAAAGGTGAAAGCTCAAAGCAAATGTTTATTATCGATCTTATTATCAAACACCCTTATTATCTTCTGAGCGACTTGATGAGACCCATGATCATTGCGGCGATTTCTAAACCATTCGATTATAGTACTGAATAATCTGATGAACTCCCTTTCCTTTCAGCTTTGAGCATTGAGCTTTCAGCATTCAGTTTATTTGCTTTGAGCTTTTTTACTTCTATGCTTCTAGCTTCGTACTTCCGCTCCAATACACGATAGCCGGATCAACACCGGAGTTTCTTGCAACCGCTGCCATTTTTTCCATGTACCGTTTGCTCAATAGCCCCTGGTCTTGATACTCCCAATCCAGATCCAGGCGAAGATACTTGTCCCGGCATAGATTGTTAAACGCACACAGCTCCCATCGGGTTACCAGTCCATTGAGGTTTGCGGCAATAAACCTTCCGATCCCCCGGATATTTTCTTCGGTCGCGGTTGCATCGGGAATGATCGGCGTCCTGATCCAGAGTTCAACCGGCCGGCCATCCGCTAGCATACAACCGCGCACTAAAAGAAGATTATCCAATACTTTATGGTTGGTGTTGCCGGTAAACTCCCGGTGCTTGTGCGGATCGATTTCTTTTAAATCAAACAAAACAAGGTCTGAATGAGGCAGGAGTTTTTCCAGAGCCTCCTTCGAACACATGCCGCACGTATCCAATGCGGTGTGAATGCCCAATTCTTTCAACTTTAATAAGAGCTCTCGGTTAAACTGCATCTGGAGGGATGGTTCGCCGCCCCCCAGGGTAATGCCCCCGCCCGACTTCTCGAAATAAGCCCGGTCCTTGATGACCTCGGCAACCAGATCAGTTAATACCCATTGGCGACCTAAGAGCTCCAGGGCGGTTGTCGGACATTCTGCGGCACATAGACCGCAGCCGGTGCACAGATCGCGATCTATTCGATTGCAGCCTGACTCAAAAGACAACGCTTCTTCCGGGCAGACCTCCAGGCAGGTCTGACAGCCGATGCATTGATTGGCGATCCAGTGTACCTGGGGGTGGGGGGAAATACTTTCGGGATTGTGGCACCAGCCGCACTTCAGACTGCAGCCTTTAAAAAAAATCGTGGTCCGGATCCCGGGACCGTCTTCCGTGGACATGCGCTGGATTTCAAGAATCGTTGCAATAGTATTTAGTTTTTTGCTTCCGGTCATTTTGAAATTAATTAGGTTACAAAAGGGCTAGGGCCTGGTAAATATAGCTCAAAGCTGAAGGCTGAAAGCTCAAAGCGAAATGATTTTTCATCAATTTAATAATAGACTACTTCTATGACCGCTTGAGAGACTTTATCAGGCCAATAATCATTGCGGCGATTTCTTTGCCACTAGATTCAAGTTTTGCGTATTCTGATTCACTAATCCAGTTTATTCTTTGGAAAATCACAAGTAAGGTCATTGTTTCGTAAAGTGAACCGCGCGCAATGTAACAATATTGAATAAATTCCTTTTTTGAGTAACGGCCCTTTCCTTCGGCCAAATTCATGGACACACTTGTGGTACATGATTCTATTTGTTCTAATAATCTATAGTGCTTTCGACCTGTTGATATTCTTTCAACCGTTTCAATAACCTGAACCGCAAAGTCCACCGCCTTATTCCAAACGTCTAAGTCCTCATAGCCAAACTTCATAATTCCCCCCTCCTATCCTTTAACCATTTTCCTTTCAACTTTCAGCTTTCAGCCTTCAGCTTTGAGCTTATTTGCTTTCAGCTTTTTTCCTTCCCCTTTGAGCTTTCAGCCTTCAGCTTTGAGCTTATTTGGCTTCAGCCTTGAGCTTTGAGCTTAATAATTCCCATGACTCACCCGCTGAATCACTTCATCCTGCAGTTCCTTGCCTACGGCTGTAAAATAAGCATTGTAGCCGGTTATTCTGACCAGCAGGTGCCGATAGTTTTTGGGGTGTTTCTGGGCATCACGCAGGACTGCGGGATCAAGCATGTTGATCTGCAAAGCGCTGCCGCCGTTTTCACAGTAACCCCTCAAAAAGGCCTTAAATTTGTCTTTGTGCTCGGGATCTTTGATAATCGAGGGATTAAACGTGATGGTATGGCTGGCACCGTTGGGAAGACAGTTTAAATATTCGCCCCAATCGCCGCGGCCATCGGCTGCCTTGCCGCCCAGTACTTTTCCCACCGAGTTGGCATTGGACGTCGGGCCCTTGATATCGGCACCGTTGGAGGGACAAATGGCATTGGATAGAAATTGCCCTTTGGGCCGGCCGTCGGCGCTGGCGGCCATGACGAACCCGTCCCCGGCCCAGTAATTCCAGCTGAGCATCCCGGGCCTGAACTGGCGGTCGGTGGATTTTGTCCGGTGTCTCCAGGTCTCGTCACACCAGAGGTTCATAACCTTTTTGGCCATGGCATCGGCCTCATCGTCATCGCGTCCGTATTTAGGGACTTTATTTTTAGCGATGGCCTGCAGGACGTCGTGTCCGAGCCAGTTGTCTTTCAAAGCGGCAATGAGTTCAGCCATGGTGCATTTTTGGGTGTCGAAAACCAGGTATTTAATGGCCAAAAGAGAGTCGACCGTGGTGGCAAAAGTCACGGTTTCTAAAGTGGCCAGATTGATTTCGGCACCGCCCCGGGTTATGTCCCGGCCTTTTTGCGCACACCCTCTGACCAGGCAGGAAAGATAGGGCGTGGGAAAAAATTTTGCTCTTAGTGATTCTGACGTTTCATAGGTGTCGATACTTTTTTTGATGATGTATTGGTTCTGAATAGCATAAGCGTTCCAGAAATCTTGCCACGTGTCGCAGTTGGTCGCATCACCGGTATCCGGACCGTCCTGTTTAATTTCTTCTTCTTTGCCGGTCATGGGATTAAAGAAGGGGACTAAATCTTTGCCGCCGGTCAGGGCCAGTTCAACCGCCTTGAGCAGGTTGAGGTTGACATCCACCGTGCCGGACCGGTCGTTTCCGACCATGGTGTTTTCCAGGCAGCCCACCGGAGCGTAATCGTGGACATTGTTTTTGTTTATCAGGTGACTGATACCCGCCTTTTTAGCCTCGAGCATCATGCCGGCCATGGACCGCTCATCAAAATTGAGCAGAAACGGCGATCCCTGGCTGACGGATATCATATCCGCCACCTTGTCCAGCAATTTATCTGGAGAATTTCGATGCAGCCTCACGTTCGGTTTGGGTTCCAGAATCGGGCTCATCTCATCGATGACTTCAAGCATTGCATAGGTCAAATCATTGGTCAGGTCTATGCTGTTGGCCCCCATACCCGACAGCGTTATCAGCTGACCGAATCCCGAGGTGATCCCCTGGTTGCCGTTGCGAATCATGGCATCATAGACGGTGTTGCAGTGCATCCAGAAGCATTTTAAGATTTCTTTACCGAATTCGCGCTCCATTCCATGAGACAACGAATACTCCCAATAGGGCAGCAGGTACTGATCGATGCGGCCGAAGGAGGTTCCGGGACCGGGGTAATTCTCGTCACTCATGATCAGCATGTGATTGATCCACAGCGCCTGCAGGGCTTCCCAGAATGTTCGTACCGGCTCCCAGGGTACCCGGACTAAAATCTGGCCCATTTGCATAAGTTCCTGTCGACGGTTGGGATCGGTCTGTTCGGCTGCCAGGTCCAGGCATACATCTGAATATTGAGCTGCCAGATTGCGCGGCATGGTCGCAGCAGTCATCATGGCCCGCAGCTGGGCGCCTTTAGGTCCATTTTTCGCACCATCACTCAATTGATTGTATTGGGATTCCAGATCGGCCATAATCCCTTTCCACCCAATTTGCAGCGCTCGCTCATGGTCAGGAATCAAATGGCCGCTGGTGGCGCCGGCATTGCCGTAGCCGTGGTCGTGAAACCACTTCATCTTGGAGCGGGCACCGTTTTTGCTAAGCAGCGCCCGGTCAAATGCTTTCTGTTCCTTTTTGTCCAAACATAGGGACGTCTGGATATTAAACCGTCCGCCGGCAATCAGATCGCCCGGTAAAATTTCTTTGGGCATGTATCGAACCATAACCTCTTTGACAAACCAGGCCCGTCGTTCGACCGGACTCCAGGTCCAAAAATCTGTGTCAAGGTCTATGGCTCTTGCTGCCTGGCGGTAGGAACCCCGCAGGGTTTGCAGCAGGGCATAGGTCTCCGGCACGATGTAAAAATTCATCTCGTTGAACTGAACATCCCAGGCCGTCCCGCTGGACCAGGCCAGAAATTCGTTGTTCCAGGCCCGTTCGGCACCCTTGAAATAGTAATCCCGCAACCATTGGATGCGCGCGGATAAGCCCTGTGGTTCTTTGATGGGATGGTTGTATTTTGGGAGGGCTGCCGTACTCATAGAATAGAACCTCCTTAGTATATTCGCATAGTAAATAGGGCAAAGCGCATGGCGCTAAATAGCTCAAAGCTCAAAGGTGAAGGCTCAAAGTCAAATGTTTACTATCGACTATATTACAAAATACCATTAAGATCTTTTGAGCGACTTAATGAGGCCCATAATCATTGACGCGATTTCTTTGCCGCCAGTTTTAAGTATTTATATTCCGATTCGCTAATCCATTATCCCTTAGCATTTCTGCTTTGAGTTTTCCGATTTTATCATTTCAGCTTTGAGCTTATTTGCTTTGAGCATTCAGCTTTAAGCTTTTAGCTTATTTGCTCCGTGGGTCAGCATGCGCGTCATTATTTGCGCGGCCGTCCCATCATCTTTATTTTCAAAGGCCTCCACCATCTGTTGGTGGAAACGGAACACTTCCGGTACCACGGTCGAATCAATAAAAAACTGGCCGGCCAGATTGGTATAACACTGTTTAAATGAATTGAGCAGCAGCGGATAGATGCGGTTCCCGGAAGATAAGGCAATAAGATGATGAAAATTAAAATCCAGCTCGCTGACTTTTTCAATACTGAAAATATCGATATTATCCTCTTCGCGAAGCAGGGTGTAAAAAGATTGGAGCTGTTCCTTGGTTCGGTTAAGGGCTGTGAGACGGGCGGTTTCGACCTCAAACAGCAAGCGCATTTCCAGCAGACTTGTCAAAAGTTCCGGCTCCAGATCGCCCTGGTGGTAATTGACCAGAGAAGTTAGGAGCGACAGGGAACCTTCTTTACGATAGTCATTGACAATTGTGCCGGCCCTGGGGATCAGGGTTACCAGGCCCTTTGCCGCCAAATCGACCAATCCCTCATGCACGACAGGTCGACTGACCCTCAGTTGCAGGGCAAGTTCTCGTTCGGACGGCAGCTTTTGATCAACCGGAAAGGTACCGGACAGAATCAGTTCTTCGAAACGCTTGATAAATAGATCTTTGAGGCTTTCGGTGCGGATAGGTTTGAGCAGTTCCTGCATAATAGTCTCCTTGATGGCAGGTGGTATTACCAGCTGCCACAATACAGAACTCGCATTAACATGTCAAGTTGTATGAAGGATTTAGTTTGCCGACAAGTTGTACAAAAAATTTCTTGCACGCGCAAACGATACTGAATATACAATATCTAAAGCGCATGGCATCGGGATAATTTAGGCCTAAAAATATAAGGAGGGTTTATCATGTTTAGAAAACTTATTTTCATAATTTACATTGTAGGCCTTCTAGCACCGTTAAGGATGGGTTGGTGCGAAGATTACAGCTTCAGAAATTCCAAATGGGGCCTGACCAAAGAAGCGGTCACTGCCTCAGAGATCAAAATGGATCCTGTTGAAATTAATGAAAATACTATTAAGTATAAAACGCAAATTCTGGAAAATAATGTCGAGCTGATATATTTATTTTCTCAAAACAAACTGGCCGGGGCGGTATATAAATTAAATGATAATTATTTAAATTCACACCACTTCCTGAACACATACAAAAAATTTAAAGCAGCATTGACTCAAAAATATGGTCAGCCAAGAGAAGAAATGACAAATTGGTTAAACGACACGTTTAGGAATGTGAGTCAAAAAAGGGGCCTTGCGCTTAGCCTGGGGCACACAGAATATTTCGCAAACTGGGAGACTGCAATATCCAATATAAGTATTCGTTTAAAAGAGGAAAACTATTCTGTTTTATGTGTAATAGAATACTGGAGTAAGGAATATCCCTACTTATCGGAGGAGAATAAGGTAGAGCATATCAATAAAGAGGATATCATTGATCCATTTTAAGGTGATTCCCATTTTCATCCTATGACACACGTACGGAAGAATTTTAACTTCCTTCTACAACCCTGGATGTGCCATTTTTCAGAGCGGATAAATTAGATAAAGGGAACGTACATGGTTAAAAAGATCATCGGGATAGCGGTTGCTGTCCTGCTGCTGGCATATTTTATTACCCTGATATTGCATATATCCGCCCATGATGACCAGTATCTGTGGGATTTTCGTACCCATCGCGAGGCCGGCAAGATCCTGGCTGCGGGGTCAAATCCCTATGATGCCGATACCCTGTTCCCCAAAGCCCGCACCAGATTTCTATACACCTATCCGCCGATAACCCTGTTTTTTTATCGTCTGTTCGCTATACCGGAATACAAAACCGCCTTTCACATTTTTCTGATTGCAAAATTTATATTGCTGCTGGGTCTGGTTTATTTCTGGCAAAGGGAATTCCTTAAGGAAGACGGCAACCGTCTGTTTTACGTTTTTTGCTTACTGGCGTTCAATAGTACGGTCTTTCTGGATATGATTGCCGGCAATATCAACCTGGTGCAGCAGTCGCTGCTGTGGCTTGGCTTCAGCTTTTATATCAAGGGCAGGTATAAGCTGTTTTGTCTTTGTACCCTGATCGCCGCCAGTTTTAAGATGACCCCGGTTTTCTTTTTAATTCTAATGTTGCTGCCCGACGATAAAAATAAGTACAAATATTTCTTTGGCGCCGCGGCGGTATTTTTGGGTTATCTGCTCATTCAGTACCTGATTGTACCCGATTTATTTACCGGATTTATTAAGAATGCGCTGGAGGTTGTGGGTGAACCCGGCGGGGTGGCTCCTTCAACCAACAAACTGATCGCCGGCATATTTGAAATAGTTACGAAGATAACCGGCCTGACGGCACCGCATGCCTTTCAATCAGCAATTTTTATAATGCTTGCGGCCGCGGTTGTTTTTTTCTCTTTCAAAGCCTGCCTGCGATTAAAGCAGGTACAAATAGATAACCGGGCCATGTTGGAAGTGTTTGTGGTGTGCCTGGTATATGCTTTAATCCACCCCAGGTTTAAAGATTACGGGTATATCCTCCTGATCGTCCCAAGCTTCTACGTTATTAAAAATATTAAATATTCAAAAATTGCACCTTTTCTGTTCATTCTGTTTATCATGTCCAACCGGATGATGCTGCCGATTGTCTCATCGGTTTATGACATCATCTGGGCTTTTTTTCCGTTGCTGGTGGCGTATTGTGTGTGGGGAATATATCTGCATGGAATATTCAGCGGGAGCAAATTTGCAGCAGAGGCCAAAACAACCGGTAAAAAATAGAATCTTAAGTGTATGCTGCTTAGTTTCCGGCAAAATGGCTTATTTAAGCATACTATAATTTGGTCCAAAAAATATGCTGCAAAACACTTGTCGCTCCCGCGCAGGCGGGAGTCCAGTTGTAAAACACCTGAATTCTCGTTTATATTTGACTCAACTCCCCTGATTCAGATATAAGTAAAAATTGAATTAATTGGATAAATCCTCCACCGGTCTGAAAGCGACTCCTCATCTATAAAACTGAACCTGGCCTCTAATTTGATTCCTCGTGATTAAGTATCCTCATTCAAATTAGGAAATGCAGAATTTTAAGTTTCAAGGAGGAAAAATCAAATATGGATTTTTCCACAAAGACACACCGGGTCAGTAACATCAAGCGGTTTGCTGCTATTAGCCGTATAATGGCGAAGCATGGTCTGGGCGAAATACTGGAGCGGGTATTCGATCGCAAGGATGCTGCTGCCAAAGTCGAGGATGAAGGTCCCGCTTTCGACCGAACGATGTATCTCTCACCACAACGAGTTCGTCGAGTTTTCGAAGACCTCGGACCCACTTTCGTTAAGCTGGGCCAACTGATGAGCACGCGGGCTGATATGTTCCCTCCGGAATACCTGGAAGAATTCAAAAAATTGCAGAATCGTGTTCCGCCGGTTCCATTCGAAGATATACGGACGGTGATAGAAACAGAACTCAAACATCCAGTTTCAGAAATCTTTGTTTCGATCGAAGAGGAATCCCTGGCTGCAGCATCGGTTGCTCAGGTTCACCTGGCACACCTGGCCGCAGGTGAGAAGGTAGCCTTGAAAGTAATCCGGCCCGGTATTGATAAAAAAATTCGGAAAGATATCCGACTGATGTACTACTTTGCAAAAAAATTGGAAAAAACCTTTGAAATCGGACAAATCATCGGCTTTACCAACATAGTGAAGGAATTTGAAAGAAACATCTTTCGAGAGCTTGACATGTATATCGAAGCAGGTAATACAGAGCGTTTTTTCGAAAATTTCAAAGACAGCCGGGAAATTTATATCCCCAGAGTGTATTGGAAGTATACTTCAAAATCTGTGCTGGTGATGGAGTACATTGGAGGAATTAAACTGGATCGGGTCGATGAAATCGAGGCTCATGAAATCGATCCCCAGGAAATCGCCATGATCGGTCTGCGGTCATTTTCACGTCAGTTGATGGAGTTCGGTCTGTTCCACGCTGATCCTCATCCCGGCAACACTATTGTCATGTATGACGGGCGGCTAAGCCTTTTGGATTTCGGCATCATCGGATATCTGGATGAAAAGACGATGCTGGAGATTGCCAACGTATTCTTAGGTTATGCCGAGCACAATTATGATATGGTTCTTGAAGCTCTCGTAGACGCTGAAATAATTAGTGAAGAATCAGTTAATTTAAAAATTTTTCGGGATGATCTGAAGGATATAAGCGAACCGTTTTATGGTCGTTCTTTGCATACAATATCGGTAAAAGACGTTGTTGACCAAGTGATGCAGCTGTTGCGCAAATATCATATCCGTCTGCCGCGCAATTTAATGCTGCTGTTTAAAACCTTTATCCAGGTCGAAGCACTCGGGAAAATCCTGGGCAGTGACGCCAGCCTTCTGGAAGTTACCCGGCCTTATGCTAAAAAGAGGCTGAAACAGGGCTTCGATACACAAAAATGGGTATACAACATCGTTAGAGATTTTCGCACGACCCGCGGCTATCTGCGAGTTTTTCCGAAATTGTTCCACGATATCCTCAAAGGAGTGACTGCCGGAAAGCACCAACTCGAAATCCGTCATAGTGGTTTACTGCATACCAGCACCAAAATTGAACGAAGCATCAATCGACTGTCAGTCAGCATCATTATCAGTGCCTCATTAATCGCCGGTTCCCTGGTGCTGGATTCTTCCCAAAAAGTGATGGAATTTACGGTCGATTTTTTGGGTGTCCACACCATATCCATTACTGCCCTGCTGGGCATGCTTGGCTATTCCCTGGCTACCGTTCTGGGCTTCTGGTTGATTATCTCCATATTCCGATCAGGGAGAATGTAGCCAAAGCACGGGATTTGTGAATACAAAATCCAAGGCGTTGACACTCCATTTAGATGACAGCGTATCTGAAAATACGAATTTCATGTGGAAATTTCATCAAACAGCACCGGCAGTGACATTTGCGGAATCGCCACAACAAATGTGAATGTAAACGTTGATATTGTCAGAACCAGCCCTTTATAGGATTCAGATTGGACACGGGTTCTGGGTGTTCTCATAAGAACTGGTGGATGTTGTTGGCAAATTAAGTAACAGCAACGCTGATTGCGCTCACCAACCGTGATGGTGGTAATTGCATAAATTTGGTACGGGATGGGATCGCCCAGGGCAAACCTTAAAACCCAATATTATTCTCTAAAAAGCTGAAATATTCCGTACTGTTGAAAATGATATGATCCATTACCGTGATGCCCATAATATCCCCGACCTGCCGTAGTCGCTGTGTTGTTTCAATATCCTGCTCGGATGGGTTTAGCGCACCGACCGGATGATTATGTGCCAGAATCACGGCCGAGGCACGATCACTAAGCGGATCGGCAAACACCTCTCGCGGGGTGCACATGGCTTCTGTCAATAAGGCCGATTGAAACAACACGGATATTGATAATCTCATTTGCGCCGTTAACCGAAGCACAGAGAAAGTGCTCTTGTTTTCGGACTACGTAATGCCTGATGTGCGGAACCAAATCGGCAGGGGTTTCAATGCGGATTCCCTCCGGGCGGATGCGGCGGCGGGAAAACTCAACAGCAGCCAGAATAAGGGCAGTCTTGTCATTGCCTATTCCATCAAATTTTGCCAGATCATCGACCGATAATTTTGCTCCTTTTTCATCAATGACCGGGATCATTTTTTGGCAAGCGTGATGGCATCATGCCTGCGAGAACCTTTACCAATCAGTACGGCAAGCAGCTCATGGTCTGTGAGGGCAACAGCCCCTCGCTCAATGAGCTTTTCTCGCGGCCGCTCATGTTCCGGAAGATTTTTTATATTCCTTTTTGTCATAATACGTTACACCGCTACTTGCAAACCATAATGAATAACGGTTAATGCCATAGTGTCAAAAATCGCCACCGGATCAATATATTTGGGATCAGCAAGCTCTTCATACCGATCCCGCTCTTCATACGCATCCTGTATCGAATAATTTACCTGACCGGCATAAATTTTTTCAAGATAATAGACCACTCTTGTCCAAAAACGGGTTTAGAATGAGTCATAAAGTGAGTAATAATACGAGTCATTGAAAAAAATCCTCCTTATATGTAGGGTGGTTGTTAATTTCGCCAAAAAATAACAAATACCCGCAACA